>OKWI01000031.1_pt1 | contig 203311 bp, 222 predicted proteins | sample 1607141 | NCBI WGS metagenome assembly OKWI01 (sample SAMN07501048, study PRJEB24779) | human gut metagenome | reverse complement strand
ATGAATAAAATTTAAAATTATAAAAATAAGGCTATATCAGCCTAAGGTAAAAACCTTAATCTGATACAGCCCCTTTTCCAATTAACATGAAACGTTAGAATTATCTATATATTATATTTAGTAATTCTCATAGCTTGTTCGACTATCTTATATATAATCATTCCTGCAATAACATTTACCACCGCTGTAGGAACTACTACTGCAAATATAGTTGTTAATATAGCTCCTTCCACCCCCGATATAAGTGCTAAAGAGGTTAAAAATACAGTCCCACTTAATAATGTTCCAAAAACAAATAATATTATCCCTTGAATATTATTGCTTACTTTTTCCCTTAATGGAAGCATTAATAAATACATTACATTACAAGTTATAACCTTATCTATAATATTAGGTAATTGCCCACCTGGTGATTTAGTTGTTAATGCAGTAAATATACCTATTATTATACCTGCAAATATAGTTGTTTTATAATCTCTATTAATTAACATTATTATAAAAAGCATTGCTAGTGCAAAATCCGGTTGAGCTGGTAACCCAAAGGATGGACTTATTGCATGTAATATTACTCCTATTGCAATTAAAATTGCGTTTAATACCATTTTCTTTGTATCCATTTTAAATTCCCCCTAATTTTAAATATTTCTTATCCTGGTTTCCACTCTTCATTTCATAACATATTAATCACGCCCCAAACTTATTAAATAAAATAAAAAAACCGTCCTAAATTAATAGGACGGATATGTTCCGCGGTACCACCTAAATTGTGTATAACACCTCTCTACTTTCAAGTACTAATATACTCTATTTGCTGTAACGTGCAACCCACGGCTTAACTACTCTCTCCAAAGATTTCATCTTGCTCCTCAAAGGCCCATTCACCATTAGCTACAGTACCGATATTCCACCATCATCAGCTCTCTTTAACCTTGCACCTGGTTACTATCCCTCTTCAAAGGATTTATCTTAATATTATAATATGCATCTTTTCTATTTTTGTCAATATATTACACTTAAATTTTACTATTTTTTTACTTCCTGTAATATTAGAACTTATAATATAACCTTTTATTTTTTCTGTAACCTAATTATTGTTTTCTCCTTGTGCTTTAGTTTTTTTATCATTGACTAATGACGCTATTAAAGCTGCTGATGCTCCTAAAAGTACTAAAACCTTCCCTGTTTTTTTCATATTCATACGACGACCCTCCAAACATAAATTTTACCTATATTAGTATTATAACCCATAGACTTGCCTATATACTATAGTTTGAAATTTTTAAATATTTTTATCTAAATTGATTTATTTCTCTTATATAAGTACATCCAATAGCATTTAATTTTTCGCAAATTTCTTTTTCTGAAACATCCATATCTTCACATAATCCTTCTAATGAAGAAAAAGTATCTCTAAGCTTCATATTTATAACACTTAATAAAATATTAGGGTCCATAGCCATTATTGATTCTCTATCCATTCTTTCACCTTCTTAGTTTTATCTATATAATTTATATTTTACATATACAAAAAATCATTTCAACTTCTATTTTTGTAGATATATAGATTTATCTCTTTTTATAATAATAATTGTATATATCAAAGTGATACTTTCAACTATTGGTACAGTTAACCACGCCCCTGTTAATCCCATAATATATGACATAATTACTATTACTATAGAAATTAATATAAACCCTCTAATTAAAGATATTATAGTGGATACCTTTGATCTTTCTATAGATTGCATAAAACCTATAGATACTATATTTACACCCATTACAATAAAAGATAAAAAGTATATTCTTATTCCACTACAAGTAATATCTAGAATTCCTTCTATATTACTTGAAAATATTCTCGCTATAAATTCAGGATTAGATACCCCAATTATAAAAAACACTACTCCAGAAACAAATGAAATTTTTCTAGCTAGCTTAAAAGCAGATATAACTCTATCTATCTTTTTTGCTCCATAATTCATGCTTATAATAGGCTGAATTCCTTGAGATATTCCATTAAATATTGCAGTACAAATTAAAGCTACATTTGAAATTATACTATAGGCAGAAACTGCTTCTACTCCACCTATCTTCACTAGAACTATATTAAATATAAAAATAACAACTCCTGCAGACATTTCATTAACCAAACTAGGTATACCATTTAAGATAATTCTTTTTGCATATCTTAGTGATTTTTTATATTGCGATATATATAAATGTATAGAATTCTTTTTAAATATAAAATGTAATAATAATATACTTACCCCTACTAATTGAGCTATGGATGTAGCTAAAGCAGCCCCCCTCATCCCTTTATTTAATGGAAAAATTAATACATAATCTAAAATAATATTAGTTAAATTAGTACAAATAACAGCCCACATTACCAATTTGGGGTTGTTATCATTTCTAACAAATACAGAAAGAGTTTGTATAACAATAAAAGCTATTCCAAATGATAATATAGCTGATAAGTATTCTTTCACTAATGGTAAAGTCTCTTGTGATGCACCTAAAAATAATGAAAATTGCTCTAAAAAGACTATTCCAAATACAGATAATATCGCGCCTGATATAAATGATGATATTACTGAAAAAGTAAAAATACTGTTTGCTGAATCCAACCTTCCTTTTCCTATTGAAATTGAAAGTGCAGTAGCACCTCCAACACCAAATATTAACCCTATACTATTAAATATACTGTACATAGGAATCCCCACATTTAGGGCTGCTAAACCTAGATTTCCTATTCCTCTTCCTATAAACATAGTATCAAAAAATATACACATAGATAACCCAAGCATTCCTAAAACACTTGGAATCATATATCTTACAGCTAAAGATCCTATACTGTCTTCTAATAAATTAACTTTCTTCATTTGTACCTTCCTTACTATCTTTTGTAATCAATTTTTCTAAACTCTATATTAAACCTTTCATCATCAATATCAATTACTGCAAAGCTTATCTTTTCATCGTATGATAACCCTAATGATCCAGGATTAATCATAATCTTCCCTTCATAAAAAGATAAATAACATTGATAATGAGTATGGCCAAACAATACATAATCCCATTCGCCATTATAATCATTTAAAAATTCTTCTAATATCCCTCCATTATATAAGTAAGGTATATCAGTATTACTATTTATTCTGCTATGTACCATTAAAAACCTTTTTCCTGCTACTTCTTCTACCCTTTTTAAAGGTATATTTTTTATCCAACTTAACTCTTCTTTTGAAAGTTCTTCATCTATATAATATAGATTACTCTCATGATTACCGCATACATTTATGAACCTTTTATCATTCATTATTATCTTCAAGGTCTCTCTAGGATTAATCCCACCCATTATATCCCCTAAATTAAGAACAACTTCTATATTGTTCTCATCTATATAGTTTATGAAATATTTTAATGCTTCTACATTTCCATGTACATCAGATATTACAGCAACCTTCATAATAAACTTCCCTTCTTAAATACTATTATCCTTATATTATAATTTTTCCATACTTATTTTTCCATATTTAATTTGAAGTTTAATTAGATACATTTTTTTGTAAAACCTAATACACTCCATATACTTTTTTATCCAAAAATAGTACAATATAAATGTAATATTTTTTGTAGGGGGACTTTTTTAATGAAACTAATTGCAACAGATTTAGACGGCACGTTACTTCAACCAGACTCAACAATATCAAAATATGACTTAGAATGGATTAATAAAGCCGAAGAGTCCGGTATTAAAGTCATTGTGGCTACAGGAAGACAATACACTGCAGCTCTTGAACTTTTATCTAAATCTAACTTCAAACCTGATTACATAATCACAGATAATGGGTCATGTGCTTATTCAGTTAAAGATAATAAAAAAATTTGTTCATATCCAATAAAAGAAGACACCGTAAAGGAAATACTAGATTTTCTAGAATCTAATAATTATCCTTATGGCCTTTCTTCTGATAAACATAGAATACATTTTAGAGATATTTCAAAACGTCTTACAGATGAATTTAATAGAAATCAATCAGTTATTCCTGACTTAGATAGAAACCATTTAGATTCTCTAGTAAGTTTTATCGAAAGTGATAGTGCACTATATGTAGATTCATATAAGGATATACTAAACTTAAATACTGATTTATTTAATATATCTGCTCTTTCATTTGACCCTAATAGAATAAAAGATGGAATTGCTGAAGCCTCTAAAATTAAAGGAGTAAATGTTGTTTCTTCAGCATATAACAACTTTGAATTTCAAAGCTATGAAACTTCTAAGGGAAAATCATTAGCATTTATTGCAGATTACCTTCATATATCTTTAGATGATACAATGGCAATTGGCGATAACTATAATGATGTATCAATGTTTGAACATGCATACCATAGTGTTGCAATGGGAAATTCTAATGATGATATAAAAAACTTATGCAGATACACAACACTAACAAATCTAGAAAATGGTGTTGGACATGCAATTAAAACTTTTGCTCTAAATAAATAAAAAAGTATAGAGTGGATATTTATTTTGTTTATTCTGGCACTACGCTCCAAATTACATCAAAAAAAGAAGTCATATATATGGCTTCTTTTTTTAAATATAATTATTCTTCAAAACGCTCTAAAAACGAATGCTTTTCTCCATCTATTTCCCATCCTAAAATAGAATCCATAGCTACATTTTCAGCAGCTTTGAATATAGACTTATCTACATCATTAAAGTTTTCCTTTAGATTTGCGATAAGCTCTTTTATTTCATATCTCTTACCACCAATTTTTTTGGCTGCTACCATACAAGCACAATTCAGTGGCCATATTCCACTATAATTTATAAATCTTTTTATAGCTTCTTCCTCTATCAGATATAAAGGTCTTATTAACTCTATGCCTTCAAAGTTTTGAGATTTAAGCTTTGGTAACATTGTTTTAAAGTTACCTGCATAAAGAATATTTAACATAGTTGTTTCAATTACATCATTGTAATGATGTCCTAAAGCTAATTTATTACACCCAAGTTCCTTAGCCTTTTCATAAAGTGATCCTCTTCTCATTCTAGCACACAAATAGCATGGGTAATCTTGAGCTTTTTTATCTATAACTTCAAATATTTTAGAATCATAGATATGAGCTGGTATTCCTAAATAATCTAAGTTTTCTTTATGTAAAGCCTTTATTTGTGGATGATATCCTGGGTCCATAGCTATAAATTCTAAATCAAACTTAACATCACTATATCTTTGAAGCTGTTGGAAACATTTAGCCATAAGCAAGCTATCCTTCCCACCTGAAATTGCTACAGCAACTTTATCTCCATCTTGTATTAAATCATATTGCTTTATAGCTTTTATAAACTTTGACCAAATTGGCTTTCTATATCTTTTTATAATGCTCTTTTCTATTTCTTCTAAAGGTTTCTTTTCCTCTGTTGGAATTATTCTTTCACAACCTGTTCCTGCTATTCCACTCATCTATATCACCTCGTACACATGATATTATATCATCACATAATATTTTTTCAATTGAAATAATATTCTATTTGTCATCAAGTCGCTTTTGTACTATATATTTTTATATTTATATATTGTTATATTTATATGTTTATATATTGTAGCACAATTTTAAAAGAGAAATTGCTAAACAATTTCTCTTTAGGCTCTGCTATTCATGTCTTTCAATTTTCTTTTTAGCCACTAATGCTACTCCAAGAAATCCAGATAAAGCCACAACTGTCGTCAACTTACCAAATATAGGTCCTTTAGTTACTACTATTGGTCCATCATCATTTGCCCAATCTACAAATTCATTAGACGCATGTATATCAGATGCAACATTAAATTCAACTTCATCTAAATCCCCATTCAATCCTATTATACTTAAAGGCAATCTTATTTCAATTTTGGATCCATCTGAATTAGTAAATAATCGATCTTCTCCTACACTGTTTCCATCTAACTTTATCCTTATATTAAATTTTTTCACCATACTTCCTGATTCAGAATCCCATAATTCTACAAAGCCACAAGTTATCTTAAAAGTCGATACCTTTTGAGGATGCCACACTTCTCCTTCTTTAGTATCCCAAGGGAAAAAACAATTATGACTTCCATTTCCATTTCCATTTATTATTGGAATCCACATATCCCACAATCCTGAATCCGGATATTCACCACTATGTGAAGGAAATCTTTCTATATACAAATACAGATAATCCTTGTTGACATAATACTTTATTTCTTTTAAATCCTCACTTTTTTTATCTGAATCTGATTCTTTATCTATACAATTTGGAATACCATCCCAATCACTATATATCCCATCAATTATTATAGGCGTATTTTCTTCTGTAGTAGCTGATGCATATGTAACTTGTCCACTTATTGTGCAAAAAATAACACTCGCTAATAATATTTTTCTGACCCTCTTCATACTACCACCTCTATTTATTAAATTTATAATTACTTGTAACAATTAACCCAAGATTTTATTCTATAAAACCAAGAATAATCATTTTTCATCCTTTCATTTATCATTTCTTTTTCTTGATTAAATGTTTTAGTATTCCAGTGACTTTTTTCCTTTGTTGAGTTTAAAATTCCAGCAACTCTCATAAAAAATATTACTATTCTATAGATGGGCAAAAGAAATACAATCATAAAATTTTTATTCATGAATCTTCTTAAATCTTTTTGTTCTTTTAAATAAAGCTTACTTACAATAAAATTAACTACTGATAATAAAACATAAGAAAGATACATTATTAAATTTGCACCTACAATAAGTTTCATTGGGTAATCTATAAATATTAAAAAGATAAGCGCAAAAATCCAGATTAATCTTGGAAATACTAAAGTATGATCTTTAATTATGTTTATTTTAAGTATATTAACTAAACCTTTTTTTATATTTTTACCTGAAAATAAAGTTGAAACTTCTATTTGACCTCTTTGCCACCTTTGACGTTGTATATATAATTTATCTAAGTTTTCAACAGGATCTACAAAGAAAAAGGAATCTTCACATAACTCTACTCGTCCATCTAAAAAAGCTCTAATTTGAGAGGTCATATGAGTATCCTCTCCAAGAGTCTCTCCATTATATAATTGAGTTCTCAAAACACTATCTCTTCTAAATGCTGAAAAAGCACCAGCTAAAGTAAACATAGTATTGGTTTTTGATTGAAATCCCCTCCCTATCAAAAAAGCTTCACTATATTCAAACAACTCACACTTTTGAAATACTTTTTTAATACCTATATTGGTTTTCTCGATATCTTTATAATTTGTTAATACCACACCAGTCATAGCTATTACATCATCTTTTTTTTCAAACTTATATACCATATTGAAAATAGCATCCTTTTCCAAAACTCCATCAGAATCAATATTTATTATATATTTCCCATCTGCCATATATAATCCCTTATTTAAGGCTTTTGCTTTACCTTTAGACGAATCAAGCCACCACAATCTTAATTTAGGATATTGTTGTTGAAGCTCACAATAAACTCTATAGGATTCATCTTTAGAGCCATTATCAATTAATAATACTTGTAAATTACTAATTGGATAACTTTGATTAACTATAGATTTTACACATTGACATAATGTTTTTTCAGAATTATAAACTGGTATAAGTATAGTTACATATGGATAGAAACTCAACTTTCTATCATCAGTTTTAGTGAAATAATCAAAAGATACTATTATTGCTGCTACAATCCCAATAACAAAATCAATAATTAATGGTATAACTAGCCATATCCCCCAAAAGACAAACTCTTTAATTATTTCATCCATTATTTTATTTCACCAACCTTTTGTCCTTTAAGCTGATTCTTAGTAAAAACTATATAATATAATAAAACAGTAAATACAAAGAAAAAAATTCTTCCAAGCACCATATGTATAAAATCATAACTTTCTAGTCCAAATTGTCTTGTTAATACAATAATCATAAGTATCCTTAATATATTTATAAAGATCAAATATATATTACCTACTAATACAACTAAAACTTTCTTGAAGCTTTTAACAAATGGAAAAAATATTACTAAAGAAGTAAATATTAAGGATTCAATCACACCTGAGCATTGATAATTAATTGACATAGATAAAATACTACCATCTACATAAAAATTTACTATTGAGTAATTCTTCATAACTTCAAACATGTCACTTTTATCAGATATAAAAGCTAATATACTATTTATCAAGTAAAGAAAACCATTTTCTATGGGATCTCTAAAGAAAATCATTCCTATGGCAAATATCCCCAAACTCCCTACTAAAAACTTAAAAAATTCCATTTTTAAATTTCTAAATAATAATATTGCCGTTATCCATAATGCTAAAATAAAAATCAGCCAAAGCCCTTCATTCATTTGCTCAACTCCTCATTATTTGTCAAGTAGCTTTTTATTCGTCCATTCACCATGGATTTAGAAATAATTAAAATTAACAATACTGATATTAATGATATTGTTATCCCTGCACTTAATTTAGGGTATGTAACTTCAATGACTAGTTCTTTACTTTTTAAATTAACTAAATTATTAAATACTTGATAACTTCCTTCAATTGTTTCGAATGAACTAAGTGCAGCTATAGGAACTATTACATCATTATTTTCTGAATTTACCATTATCCTATTAGATTCAAAATCAATTTGTATATTTACACATTTTCTATCTGGTAAAATATACGATTCCATATTAGTAGCTTCTTCTAATATTTCTAAAGCAACATCATCCTTAGTTATCATCTCAAAGTAAGGAATATTCAATCCTAAAAACACTAGATTTTCATTATAGTATTTCATATATTCAAGCATTCTTGTATCTACATTAATATAATTGTTATTATCATCTTTGCCACCTAACAAATAACTACATCTAAATATTTTCTCATCTTCAGGAAAATCGCCAATTTTAACACGTTCTCCTTTAAAATAAAATTCCCCATAATTATCTTCTAAATCTATCTTTTTTGATGAAATTCCTAAAAACTCTTCATCACCAAGCTCATTACTATCTACAACTACCCTAATGCCTTTTTCAGAAATCTCCTTTAACATATCTTCTGCTTTTTTCTTATCCCTATATTTAAATCCAGATAGAAATATTGCTTTAAATTCAGACAACTCTGAAACTGTATAGTCATCTATATAGTCCTTGTCCCCTTTAGTGAAATTAGGAAAGCTGTAACATATATTTTCTGCATATTTTCCTATTGCAATTCCATCAAACTTTACTGTCGTTCCAAAAGTACCTTCTATTGGATACTTATAAATAATGTCGTTTGTATCTTCATAAACTTTAATATAGCCATTTGGGTTTGCACATTCATCTAAGTAATTAAAATCATTTATTAAATCTTTCTTTATTAGTAAAGTGTCTGCTCCCAATTGAATACATCTATCAAACATAACTAAATAATAATTATTTTCCAATGCTGTATTAATCATTACTATGTTCTCTGAAGTGTTAGCACTTTTCCATTGCCATCCAAATACCTGGTTACTACTCTTTCCTTTTACTCCATACTTTAAATAATAACTTGGTAATGCACCATACTGTGATAAATCTAATATTCCTATTCTTTGAGTGGCTATTTCGCTAGCATAATCTAATGAGTATACTAATCCTTCTGGAAATTCTCTATTATGCCCAATTAAGTCAAATGTCAACATAGAGTCTGATAATAATATGAAGCATATTATTACTATCAATACCTTTCTAAGATTCCTCCACAATAAAATTGATACTAATATCAAAGCTATTGCTATACTAGTCACTTTGGAAAATATAAGAAATTCACTAAAAGGAATATTCTTAAGCACTTTAATAAAAACATTACTAGTTCCTATAAAAATAAGTATTCCATAAAAACTTAAATTCTTGATATCTCTTCTACCATTCATAAATAAAACAGAAAAAATTCCTACTAAAAAGAAGCTTAGACCAAAATAATAAACTTCTACATTATAGAACCTTAAAACTGGTGAAATTGAGTCTAATAAACTATAGGAATTTTGAGTTAACTTTTGTATCACTTCACTTTTATTACTATTAAGCAAACCTTCACCTAAAGCAGGAACAAGCCAAAAGGCTGATAATAAAATACCTAATAATGATAATAAAACAATAAAAAATTTCTTTCCAAAATAGGTTTTTCTTATTGTATCAAAAACTGCCAATAAAAATAATGCTAGTAAAATCATTATAACAATGTGCATAGAATTTAAAGAAATTATACAAATAATGACTGATAAAAATACGTAATTTTTAAATTTATTTTCCCTAGTAGCTTTATAATAAATTAACAATAAGTATGGTATTAATGCATTTATTATAACTAATTGAAGATTTCCTTCTGAAAAAAGTACTCTTAAGTTATTGGGAATAAAAAACCATAGTATTCCAAAAAACAAACCTAATTTAAATCTATTACAATAATAGCCCCATAATAAAAATCCAGTTCCACCTACAATGAAAACTAAAGTAATAAAAACACTAAAAGTAACGTAAATATCATTAGTTAATAAATTGATAAGCGCTAATAAATAATATGGTATTGGTTCACTACCTTTTAAAAGTTGAGTTCCATTATACCAGTTAATATCATAACTAATGAATGATTCTCCATTTATAAAAGAATCATACAAAATATTACCTTTATATAAATATCCAAAAGTTTCTGATCCCCATGGATAGTTTCCTATTTTATTAATAGTGAGTATTGTAATGATAGCAAACATACATAATATTACAAAATAAAGTATTAATGTTAATACTTTATTTTTATATTGTTGTTTTTTATCTTTCAACATATCTTTTCTACTAGCATTGCCCCGAGTAAAATAGTTTACGTCTTTATCAATATTCATATCTATTTCTTTATTATGTACGTCCTAGTAGGATTTTCACTTATCTCAATAGAATTAAGAATTAAATTATTACTCTCAAGGACATTACTTATATCAACAAATATTTTTCTTCCTATATTCTCCATTGTAGGTATTGACTCTTTAAAACATTTTAAATCATTTAAATATTTTCCTTCATATTGATGAAAATAAGCCTCTAACATCTTTTCCATTTTAGTAAAGTTTATATAATTTTGTGATTTTACTGCAATGTATATAACAGTCTCCCATGTATGTGGATGAATATCTGATTGATTGCCACCCAAATTTACTGAGTGTCTAGCATTAATATAGAACTTAAATTTATAAGAACACTCCATACTGCAACTCTCCTATCTAATCTTATCTTCTTGTACTAATTCCTCATATTTATCACTTATTTTTATAAAACCATATCCAAATAGCAATAAAAAATATGGAAGATGATTTATTAAATATCTTGACCTAGCTTCAAAAAATGCTAAAAATAATATTATACCTACTATATTTAATCTAATTACAAATATTTCTCTATTGTTATAATCTTTATCTCTAACAAAAACAGGATATGCTATAAGGATAATAATTACAGACCAAAAACCTTGAAGAATATTGGCTAACTTAAAATAATCTTTATTCTCATGATTATAATAGTTCTGCATTTTTATACTTATATCATCTACAGCATATGGTCCTTGTCTAATAAAATTTCCTTCGCCACCATAATAAAAAGTCCCATCAGATAAAAACCAATTTACTTTTTTAGCTAAAAATTCAATATACCCTTTAATTCCAAAGTTTTTCAATCTTTTTTTTATCTCTTCAATATTTGCTTCTATTTTTTCTTCTTTTGAGTGCTTACTATTAGTCAACCTAACATCATCTTCATCATATGCACCGTATATAGTCCCTCTATTTTCAACAGTTACACTCTGCATACCCATCATAATAAAATGTGTAAAGGGAACCTCTAAATGATCCCTATTATCTAAATTAACACTATTAACCACAATATTACTTGTAAATTTATTAACAATAAAACTAGTAGTTATTCCCCCTAAAGATAAAATAAATATAAGAAAAAATACTTCTAAAAAATTCTTCTTTTTTCTAGTTATAAATAGTAATTCACTAATCACTATAGCTATGATACTTATTATTACAGTTGGCTTAATACTTAATCCAACTACACTTAAAACTGCCATTAGAAGTATATAAAAACTTTTCATAGCCTTACTTATTATTTGCTTTTCACATATATATAAATAAAATATCAATATTGGAAATAACATACTTAATGTATCTGAATACGGTATAACTAACCAAGGAGAGAATGCAAATAAAGATGTAAAAACTAAAAGTATTATTACAGCAACTTTTTTCCCATATATCTTTTTTGCTGTAATAAATGTTACAAAAATAGTTAAATCTACAAAAATCACATTAATTATAACTAGAATAAATGTAAAATCTATATACCTACAGAGTTTAGTTATACTATAAATTTTACTAAATATAAGCATAAGAAATAAATTATTAGGATACATCATGAAGTAGCTGCTATTAAACTTTTCTGGGTTATCAACAATATTAATTGAATGATCTATTAAGCCTCCTACATCCCATCCAGGAAGAAAATATATACCTTTTACTAATATGATTTGCAATAATAAAAGTACTATGAAAAAAATTAGGATTGTAATCCTAAAATGCTTTTTTACCAAAGTTACTTTCATAATATCTCTTTTAACTAAACTATATATTAATATTAGGATTCCTAGAAAAGCTCCTCCTAATATTAATGATGGTATCATTCTAAAGTGAACAAGATCATTTTGATTAAAAAATATCAAACTAAATGCCACAGCTAAAAAACATAACAAAAAAAACCATGTAAATATGAAAATCAAAATATTATATGTTTTTTTCTCTTTCTTCTTAAATCGTCTTCCCTTTTTCATTATTCTCCTCTTTTTTCATATCTCTACACAATTCTTTCTACTTATTATCGTATATTTTTTAAATAATCAAGTCAAGGACTATAGTCCCATCAAGTTACATATACTGCAAATATTATTATTTTTTTACTTTTATTAAACTTTTTTATAAATTTTATGATTTATTTTTCATTCACAATTCTTTCTTTTTCTGCATAAATTGATTTTAGATAAACATTTACGAGGGGATAAACAATTATGTACTATGAAAGACATTGCATTGATTGTAAGGATTGTATAAAAGATCCTGCAGATCCTAAATGCAGCACTGCTTGTGCAGATAAGAAGAAAAACTGTTATGAAAACTATAAAACCTTTGCTCCAAAAATTTATGGAAAAGCTTATATAGTATGCCAACCTTACGAAACACTATTTGACCTAGATGATGCTATTCATGCTGGAACAATCTTCAAGAATATGTACGATCCATACTGCAACATTAAATATACTAAGGGAGGTAAAGCTTGTGAATAGGAAAGAATGTTTAGAACAATTTATGAAACTACAATTTTTTGCTGTTGACTTAAACCTTTATTTAGATAACTTCCCTTGTTGTTCAAAAGCTCAAGAAGACTACAAATTTATTTCCAAACAACTAGATAAGGTAAAATGCGAATACGAAGAAAACTTTGGCCCACTAACTAACTTCGGTTCAGCTTATGTAGAAAATCCTGAAAAATGGATAGATACACCTTGGCCATGGGAAAGAATGTAAGGAGGAAATAAATAATGTGGTATTATGTTAAAACTTTACAACATCCAGTTAACTTAAAGTCCAAAGACCTTAGAATGGCCCAACTTTTAATATCTCAATATGGTGGACCAGACGGAGAGTTAAGTGCTGCTCTTAGATATCTTAACCAAAGATATTCAATGCCAACTAATAAATCTAAAGGATTATTAACTGACATTGGAACAGAGGAAATAGCTCATTTATGATATACATTATAATTTTCGCTAAAACATAGTAACTTCAAAACTTCAATAATACTAGGATTAAGTTTGAATATAAGGTAAAAAGTATAATCAAATAGACTTATCCTTTGTATTTAAATGGTTTGAGTTTGATTATATATAATAAAACTTTATATATTAAATCTCAGTTAAATAAAATTGTGGTATATTTATTAGTAAAAAAAGATACATAGAAATTAAACTATGTATCTTTTTTATTATTATTGATAATATCTAAACATTGCTATTTATATGGATTTGAAAGCATTTTTTCTGTTCCTTTTACTTTGTTCTCTTCATCAATCAATTTATAAGTATGTTCATGTATATCAGAAAAACTCATATTTGCCTTAAACCCTTTTTCACCATCAAGAAAAATACAATTCATCAATCTATCAAAAGTAGCTTCACAAGTTCTTCTTGGACATCTTGCTAATGTAGAATCAAAAAAGTCAGTATGATATGAATAGTGATGTGTATGAATAAATTCATCCCACGAATCTATTACTTCTTTTTCATCTCTAATATCTATCAATTCTATTTCTTCTAAGTTTCTTTCATTAACTGAGCCCCATGCTTTTTTCATCATATTTATAGCTTCTATATCGCTTTTAGGAGCACTGTACCCAAATATAGTAACCATATAGGCCACCTCTAATGCATTATTTAAACTCTTCCATGATTTACTGATTGCAATATCACTACTATAATCTTTCTTTTTTACTGGAAATAATAGTTTCATGGGTTTAAGTGGCTTGCCACATCTGCACTCCATTCCTACATTTCCCATAATATTATCTTTCTCACAAAATCCAACAGCTACATTTCCATGCAAAAAAGCAACTTGCGGAACATTATTAGTATATCTCATAGTTCTTCCAACTGCCTGTACTAAAAGTGGGTCCCAGTTAAATGTTGCTATCAAATCTTTTGAAGTTAAACTCATAACAAGGAAATCATATATAGTTGGATTATCGGGAAGTTTATAATTGCTCATATATTCTCTGATTATTTTTTCTAATTCCTCCTTAACTGCTTTACAATCATCTTCACTTTTACTACGTTCATCAAGTTCCATATAAATATCCTCAAGATTATCTGATTTGGTATTAAGGGTGACTCTTGATATTATATCTGATAAACCAAGTTTTTCAATAAATCCACTCATAGCTGAAATTTTCTTTCCGTATTTATCACCATTTGGAATAGTAGCACAACTTGCACCTGCTCCAAGAATTACAACATGCGGCCTTTTCTTGGTATATAACTTATACTTTGCATATTTGTTTTCCATTTACTTTACTCCTATCTATTAATTATAGAAATTTTACTGTAATACGCACTTCTATTATATACCATTTTTTTATTATGTTTCAGATAATCTTATTATTCTAAAAATTTCTTATACATTATTACCTAATACTATATCTATTGCAGCTTTTATTGCAAAATTATCTTTACCTGTAAAGATATTATCTATGATTATCTTTTTCTTACCAACAACTATAATATCTCTGTAAACTTTATTGTTCTTTTTCTCCATCATAAACTCTCATATCCTTTCTAAAACGTAAACTCTTATAATCAAAATCTATCTTATCATATATATTGAACATCTTTTTTTATATCCAAAACAGTAACTGTGTACCACTTACTAGCTATATATTCCATCATATCTTGCGGATATGTAATTTTCTCTTTGTTAAATGCAACTCTTATGTATAAATCACTCCATAATGTATTTTTATCAAAAAATTTCTTAACATTTGTCTTCCATTTTGTATTTAAATACTCATTATACCTATTATTAGGAGCTATATCTTGAAAAAAAGTTTTCTGCAAAACCATTTTCCAAATAATATCCATATATTTCACTTATGAAAATCTCATCCTTTTTATAATAAGATTTTATAAATTTTTCTGAAGCCTCCTTTTTGCTAGCAGCATCAACTATTGCCCATGTATTTGTATCCCCAAAGCTGCTTTCTTCACCTAAAGTCACTAAATACGTGTTCATATATACCTCCTATAAAAACAATCAAAATTTATTTTCTATTCTATATTTATATCTTTGTTTAAATTATACAATTAATTATAAATAAAAAAACTAATCAAATAATATCACTTTTCTCTATTTATTATAAAAACATTCTTCCTCTAGCTCCATGACCACATTCATTACAATATGCAAAAAAGTCTTTTGGGTATTCTTTTCTATTATATCTCATGACATTAACTTTACCTTTACATATTGGACAGGCAAAGTGTCTTTCCGCTATATTTTCCTTTATAATTTCAGTTGCTATATCCATAGCTCTCTTAGCAAATTCAATATCTTTTTTAGACCATTTCTTTTTCATAAATACTCTCCTTAATACTAATACTTCGAGGACTATGCTCTCTCTTACTTATATATCCTTCTTGGTTTAAATTATTTAACATCCTGTGAACTGTTGATGTAGATCTGTATCCAAGAATATTTTTTAATTCTCGTACTGTTGGTGGAATTTTATTAACTTTAATATATTTCTTAATTTCGTCATAAACTCTTCTTTCTTTTTCTGTCATACTCTTATCCCCTTTTTACATTAAATCTTAAATAATATCCATTCATGTGTCTTAAGCTCATATTTTATTTCAAATATTTTCTCTACGTTATTAATAGTAGACGTACAAGTAAACTTCTCCATATCATTACCACATAACTTTTCTATTTCTCTAGCTAATATTCTTTCTACTTTTATCACTTTATCATCTACCCTTAATCTAATAGGCTCTATATCTCCATGTTTGTTGCAATAAGCTATAACATCTATTGGTTTACTTACTACCTTCATATAAATACCTGCCACTATACCCATCACTTCTTACTGCAAATCCACATAACCTACATGTACAATACCGACCAGGCTCAACCTTACATTTATCTTTTTCTTTATTCCCATTACAGTTACAATTAGGGCACTCTCTTAATCTATTGCAGAAACAAGTTTTGCACTCCATAACACGCCTCCATAAGAACATTTGTTTGTATACATTATACCGAACATTTGTTTGTATGTAAACATAAAAAATAGCTCGTATTTAAAATTTCTCTTACATACTAGCCTGAATTGGAATATTAATAATATAGTAATCATTATTATTTTCTAATATTTTAATTTTATGTTAAATAAAAAAAGGCAGCAGATGAGGGTTATTCCCCTATCTACTCCTTTTTTTATAAATATAATACAATTCTATTATTCAAAAATTATTCTAAATACCTCCATTCCAAAATTAGTTACTGCATATTTATTTGAAGAATCTACCTTAGCCATTATCCCCTCTTTCGCTAAAGATATTGCTTCTATATTGGTATACACACTTTTTCTACGCTTATCATAAATATCTAATTCAATAGATTCTATATCCTCTATATATTGATTGATATCAACTTTTGTTGGAGGCCAATATGATTCCTCCAACAAATCATTTAAGTAATAAAAAAACTTCGGACAATTTCTTAAAAATTTTAAATCCTCAATATATAAAGTGTTAATTAAAAGAAATATTCTAAAAAACATTTTTTTATCTATATCCCCTTTTATAAGTTTGTAAAATACTCGACCAATCCATTCTGCTTTTTCAACGTCATTTGTTTCCTCTAAATAAGTCCATATTTTTTCATTAAACTCATCTTTACTATTATAATATTTTTTATAAAACTTATCTTTTTCTTCTTGGCTTATATTATCTATCTCTCCAATAAACTTTATAAATTTCTTGTACAAATTTATTTGCCTTATATTATATATACAATCTAATGTTTTTACAGTTAAATTGGCGCCAGGAATTAGTTTTGAAATTTCTTCTTTTATGTTATTTTCTACCTTTATTATTTCAATAATATCTTTTCCCCAATCTAATATACATTCTATATTATCTATATATTTTTTATAAGAATCACTCCCCTCATATACTCTAATATTAAACGACAAAAAAGAAGGCAGCAAGTAAAGATTTCTCTAAACTTACTACCTTTTTATAAGTATAGTACAATGCTATTAACAAGTATAACCAATTATTAAATTTTTATTATAAATTAAACAGTTTTATTGATTTTATTTCCTTGATATTATATATTACTGTTAAATCTCACCGTAGTATTAATAACTACAAAGGTAGAAAAAGAGTGATTAGTCCCCCTTATTGATTGGTCGCTCTTTTTCTTCTTAAAATAATAACAATACTATTAGTGAGAGCTCCTAGATATACATTTCGTTATTTAAACACAATAAAAAGGACTAGTTTAATCTTAGTATTAAACTAGTCCTTTTTATTTAGATATTTAGTACATTATTAAAAAGCCAGCAAACAAGGATTTATCCCTGTCTACTGGCTTTTATCTATAAGTATAGTACGAATATATTATACTAATTTTAAATCTTTTGTATATACCCAACTGGTTATTTCTTTAATAAGAGCCCTGTCTCCTTTTGTCTGTTGTACAGTATACACATTATCTTTTACCCATGAAGGTATACTTTGTCCTGTAGCATATTTAAATCCAACTATTTTTACCTTTGAACCTACCTTAATAGTTTGAGTAGGCTTATTTACTGGAGTACTTGCACCATTTTTAGATGTATATTCTAAGCTAATCCAGCCTGCTCCACTCTTAAGTTTACCCCAACCATTAGATTCTCCTACTATTGTATATACCTCTCCTTTTCTAACTTGTGTATTAACCTTATAATTAGTTCCTGCCCCTGCCCTTACATTTAGAACATCTGCAGTAATCTTTACAGTGTAACTTGTTGTAGATGGTGTTTCTACTGGCTTTTCTTGTAGTTTTTCTTTAAACTCAATCCATCTTGACCAATTATTAGCTGACCAATTAGGACAAATCTTTCTTGAAGCGTCATAATGCCTTACTACATTTTCTATAGATATTCCATGCTTCTTCATTAAATACTTTCCTAGTTCTAAAGCATTCTTTTCTGTTTTTTCTGATACAGTTCCATCAGACCAACAACACATTTCTACATTAAGACTATTACTATTCGTAATACCGTATCTACCTTCTCCATCACCTACAGCCCATGCTGCTCTATCATCTTCAACCACTTGATATATTTGTTCATCTGATACAAAATAATGAGCTGAAGCTCCTTGATTATCTCTATTGAAATACTTAGCATTATTTTCAGCTGTATCTCCTTTATTCCCTGTATAGTGGAATACCAAGTATTTTATTCTTTGTCCTCCTCTGGACGAGTTATTATACTTACTAATCATTTTTTGAATTGGTAACATATCTTATCCTCCTTATAATAGGTAAAGTAAAAGAGTAGCCTATTTGACTACTCTTTTATGCCTTGCTTTTTTCTTAAAATTTCTATATCTTTTATTGTCCCTTCAATTCTATCTTCTTCAATAGTGTTGCTAGGTATAATTGTTTTAAGTTCAACATCTGTATTCTTGTTGCTCAACCTAACTAATAGATCATGTATAAAGTTAGAACCTCTACTAATAAGTATTCCAGTGAGAATAATACCTAAGAATGGTATTACAGTTTCTATTCCTAGCAATGATAACATATCTAATCTTGTGCCAAAGACTATTAACATACTAACCACTAATGCTCCAACTCTATCTACCTTTACCTTTCCATCTTGCCAAGTCATCTTAAGTGTTTCCCACACGCTCTCTGCAATAATAGCAACTACTACTAACATTATTAATTTTTCCATTTTTACATCTCTCCCTTTTCTATTCCATCTATTCTTTTATGAGCTGATTTTGTACTTTCTTCCACTCTTATAAGCCTTGTATTAAACTCTTTCATTTCTCTATCTCTTGCCTTATTATCTAGCCTTATTTCATCTACTGCAGTGGCTATATAATCTAGTTTAGTTTTTGTTTCTGCTTCTTCTCTAGTATCTGCCCTGATATCATGTCCTTTATTTCTTTGAAATGTTAGAAAGCTTACTACAGCTCCTAGTAAAGTACAAGCTAATGCTATACTGATACTTTCCATTTTCACACCTTGCCTTTCTATTATTTTTGCATATAAAAAGAGACTTAGAATTACTCTAAATCTCTCTTAAATCTTATTTATTTTTAGTTCGTCCTTTCGGTCTATGATATCTTTTTTATTACTTTAGCAGGAATACCACCCATTACAACATTTTTAGGTACATCTTTAACTACTACTGCATTTGCTCCTATAACACTATTATCATCAACTTTTATTTTTCCAATTACTTTTGCTCCTGCAGTTATCTTTACATTATTACCTATTACAGGATTATTCCCATCCCCATTAAATCCAATAGTTACTTGCTGATTAATCCAACAATTATCCCCTATCTCTTTAGCACTTATTATTGTTGCAAATCCATGTTGTATAAATAAGCCTTTCCCTATTTTATTTGTATTAATAAATAAAGTTTTTTCTTCAGGATATAAAATTTTTATCATTTTTGATAAATAATACTTTTCTTGCTTCACTCTATTATAAAATAAGTTTCTAAACTCCTTTTTGTACAAAAATAAATAAGTTATATTATAAAAATTATTACTTTTATTAATTTTTAGTAGTTCAAACCATCTATCAATATCACTAACTATTAATTTTTTTGATTCTTTTAACAAACAGAATACAATATATACAAAAAGAGTTCTAATATAATTTAAGTATATAAAAAATTTTTTCATTTTACCCCTCCCACATTTATTTTATCATTATATGTATATATTGTAAATTAACTTCTCTGTTTAAAACTTATTGAAAAGCTTTGTAAATCATTAAATGATAATGGTGTTATTTCCCCGTTGGGATTTATTTGTATAACTCCAATAGAATTATCATTTTTATATGATGTAAATTTCATAGTGCTATCAGGCCTAAAACCTACTGGAAGAGTAGAACAAACAGTTTTTGGACTACCACCATTTACAAATCCTTGAATTATTACAGTGTTATCTATTGTTCTTTCATATCTTGCAGTTACTATCCAATCATTTTCTGAAACTAGGGGCATAGGTTCTGTTTCTATATATCTTTTTAAATTTATATTTTCACCGGTCATTCTTATATCATATGTTTTATTTCCTTTTAATTTAGGTTGATTAATAATAACATTACGTGATGATGCGCACCAAATTCCACTTTCTTGTGTTTGTTCAGTCTGGGTATCACAACAAGTTACAGTTCCGATATTTGCATTTAATACTTTATTTAAAACTATACCACTACCAGTTTTTGTTTTCTGACCATTATTATTACACTCAACATTATTTCCTATATTTACTCCAGTATTTTCTTGACAGTAAATTCCCATTTCTGCATTTGAATTTACACTAGCATTGTCTATCATGTGTCCTATTCCTGTCTCAAAGAATACCCCAAACCCATCACCACTTTTGTGAGAATTTATATTTAATAGTTTGCAATTAGAACTTCCATCAAATATCCTAATATTATGTCTTGTGTTTCCAAAAGTTTCAATGTTGTTAGATTGAACAAATTTAGAACCTCCTATAGTGTATCCTTCATACGCGTTGTTATATGAAATAATATTATTAATTTGAGAAAAATCACTTGGATATCCATTGTGTCCAACGTTAAGACCACTATATTTACTATTATATGTCAAAATATTACTAGCTTTAGAATATAGCCCATTTATACTTATATTAGAATATTCATTATTATAACTAACTAGATTAAAATATCCGCTATAATCTGAATTATCGGAACTGATTCCACTTCCTTTGTTATCGTGTGTTACTCCACCATATATTTGAACATTTGAATTCCATAAAAATATAGCAGTTCTGTCGTTATTATATCCATTTATATTGTGTGCTTCACCTTCGCAATTAACAAAGAATATTCCACTAGCTGGAAATCCATCACTACTTTTATTTTCTGCATTAACAGTTCCAGTTACAGTTATATTTTCCAAATAAAAATCTTTTACTTTGTCTAACCTTAGCCCACTAAATCTATGCGCGGGCGTTACAGGTGTTAAATTATCAATGTCTTTATTTCCATCTATAATTAGATTTTTTAGTTTTAATCCAGTAAAACCAGCTATGGGATTTGCAGTTTTAATCATATCAAATGGAGTTGTTCCGGTTTTTCTTTTTATTGTACAATAATTAAAATCTATTTCTGCTCCCTCACATACATATATAGGTTGTGTTATTTCTAATATACCTCTTGGAAATTTTATTTTAAAACCACTACTTGAATAACTAGCAATTTCTAGTGTTATTGCTTCACCATCAGTACATTTTATTAATTTTGCATTTTTTTCCAAGGACGAATCAATTCCATTTAATCTTTCGGTATATTTTTCTTCTATTGCTCCACTAGTTTCTTTAAAATACTTGTCCCACTCATCTAACTTTGTAATTCCATTTTCTAAGGCAGTAAACTCATTGGAACTTTCTATACTACTGTTAGAACGTAAGGACTTCTTAATATCTACATCAAGAATAAAAGTTGATATTGTATTTTCATTTTCTTTTATTTCAATTTCTAGTTGTAATATACCTGGAGCAGATAGAGCACCACTTGTAAGTCTTAATTCACATTCACCTTTTGTAGCATTAGTTATAGACATATCATTATATATCTCTTTGCCATCTGGTTTTTTACCAAAACACCTTACATTTTTATTTTCCAATGAAAAAGGTACTCCATTATCTAGTATTCTAAATAATAAGTACCTTGCATTATCACTCTGTTTAACTTGTATATTATTATGTAGGTTTTTACTTAAGTCTACTTTCACCTCTCTAAGATATTTCACCTAGCTTCACTTCCTTTCTATAAAGTTTTATCAAAAATCAGTTTTCCTTCTACAACCTTATAATAATTATAGTTTTTTACAATAAACTCATCATAGTCTACAATAATAAAATCTACAATTAACTCCATATCCTCTTTTTCATCTGCAAAATAATCCATAGATTGTTCTCCAGTACAAAAACATCTTACTTTTCCAGTTCTTTTTAAATAGAATACGGTTAGCTTTTCCTCCATATTAACCTCCTATAGCTATATACCCCCACTGTAGTTCCTTTTCGTTTTCAAATTGATTAAGTTTAGCAGTCCAATATCCAGTTACTTCAAAAGTAGCATTAGCCTTATTTATATTCCCCCAACTTAAATGCACTCTTTTAAGATACTCTTCAACTTCTCCTCCCTGAGTATCTACCATTTGACACACAACTTTAAAATCTTTATTCTTAAATTCATTTGGTAACTGTACTCGTACCTTTTTAGGAGCTAATCCACCACTAACACCAGTGCCAGCTGTAATTAAATTATGATATGGTCTACCATTTCTAAAAAATCCTTCCCCATTAACTTCTGTGTACCCATCAGTTTCATGTATCCATTTTGTAAAACCATTAAGTAAATCAATTAAAAGATTTTTACCACTTATGTGTTGTTTGTCTAAATCCCAAAAACATGAATCACTTCCGATAAAGCCACCACTTTTAATTTTTACTTTACCATTGTCTAAATCTATATTTGTATTTCCATTTAAACTTTTTAAAGCCCCTGTCATTATGCAATCTGCTACAAAGCCCTTACCGGTTCCAAATGTTCTAAAATCCCATTCTTTTGTACCAGCTTTAAAAGAACTTGCTATCTCAAATCCCATTGTACCTATTGCTAAACATCCAAATGTAGGACTATCTTCTACTCTATCCTCAAATATCATTGCTCTCACTTCTTGTGGTTGAGCCACATCTCTTAAGGCTTTAAATTTAGTATCTAAAGCATTTATAACTCCACTTATCTTATCTCCTTTAATAGTACCATTACCATTTAAAATAGAATCAACTTTATTTTGAATATCAGCTTGTTTATTGAAAAAATCAGATTGAATACTTCCTAATTCAATGCTTATATATTCCCCTGTTACATGATCCTTTTGAAAGTCGATAACTCTAGCTTTTACATCTATATCCAAAGCTTTAACGTAACAAGTTACTGTATCACCCTCACCTACTTTAACAAGATCTATATAATTTTTATACGCTGTAGTATTGGCCAAGTTAATCATGTCTATCTTATAATTAACTTGTGGCTTATCTATTCCTTCCTCGTAAAGTTTATTACAACGCTTTATAAGTTCTGCTCTAGCTTCTTCTATAGTGTTAAATCCCTCTTCATCTGTTTCAGATTCTTTAACCTTAACATCATCGAACTTAACAACTCGCATTTTAGGATTAACATACTTCTCAATCAGTGGACTATCTATCCATGGAGTATCCCCTTCTAACATTAATCCATCAAATCCCATAGGAATTATTCTTGTAGCAACTTCTTCGATATTTATATCCTCTTCTATTTCATTAAGATTATATCCAAACTCAACCCTTACCCCATTATCAGCTCCAATTTTATCATTAATATAAACATCGAAATTATCTAAGTAAATCTCTCCACCCCAGCGGTTTAAAAAAGAATTATCATCATTGCCAAGAATAGCTTCAACTATATTTTTTCTAATGTAGTAAGCAGTATTAAGAGTTGATATATTGCTATGTGCCTTAAACCCTGTACCTTTTAAAATATCTTCTAAAGCTTGTTGCCCTGTTTTATTAGTTGGTCTTACATCAAGTAATATTGTATCTATTAAATCAAAGAAAATAGGTCTGGCATAAGCAGTTATATAATCTAAAGACTTTACAACATTAAAAATTCTGTAAAGCTTCCCTTCAGTTTTTATAACATTTTCATAATCTAAGTATTTCCACCTTTCAAGCTTATCAAATGGATGCTCTATTGTTAGAAGGTATTCTTTATTTTTGTAAATACAACTAGAAGGCTCTAAAGTCATCTCTCCGTTCATTTCATAATTTTTATTAGTTTTTAAATAAACTTCTATCATTATAAACATCTCCAATTAGGAGTTACATATATTTTAAAGTCTCCACTCCATTTAAAATTATTGTCACCTTCTACTAGATATAAATCTTCATAATTACCATCTAATGATACATTATTGATTATTCCATCCCTATACGTTAAGCCTAATTCTGTATTTATTATAACTTCTTGACCAACATTTATTTTTACAGCATTTTCATTTACTGCTAATGTTAAAAATCCTTCTCCGACAATTCTGTAAATAGGTCTACTCTCTAGATAATCATTATAAATATAATCCTCTATCTCTATTTCATATCCCCCATCAGATAAGTAAACATATGGATCACAAACAAAGGTTACTATAAACTTTCCTGTTCTTTTCAAAAGTCTTTCCGAACTAGATATAACAACTTTATTAACCCTATAGAATACTTCAATATCATCACTAAAGATTAGCTTATTATCCTTGAAATTCACTAACCACTTCTTTATACTTCTAAAATCTAAATCCCAAGTAGTATTAGTTTTAAAGTTAAACTCAACAGATATCTCTATATCTCTATATCCTTTTTCTACATAAAGTGTCTTCCCCCCTCTAACTGGCTTTTCTTCAAAGTTCATAATGGGAGCTGGCTTAGATACTCTTTTAGGAATTTTTAAATTAAAATCTACATTTGTTTTTTCATTGAAAATAATATAATAATTATCCAAACGCCATTACTCCTTTCGTTTTACTATAATTTTTACTACTTCTATTTACAGTTTTTATAACCTCTTTTGTAATATCAGACTTAAGCTCTTTGCCACCAACATAAACATTAACTATAACTTCTCCATCTGCATTATTTAACTCTCCTAATAGTGCTTTGGCAGTTTTTAAGGCAGTATCTTTTATCATATTTTCACTTTGTAAATGGTTTTTAACTTTACTTCCTCTTGGAAGTTCAACAACTTCATATCCCTTTTCATTTATAGCTGTTAATCCACCTTGGAAATAGTTTGTTCCTAAAGCATAGGCTTGTTGAGTAAGCCCACCTTTTACCCTTTCGCTATATTGTACTGTAGCAAACTTAGTCTTAGGTTCCCATTTGTCCCAAGTTCCAAAAAGCCTTTGCCAAGTGCTTATAATTTCTCCACTAGAAACGTCTATATCTTTCTGTAATTCTTCATTCATTCGGAAAATCTTATCAACAGCTTCATCACGAGTAAGTTCAGCTTGTTCAACAACTCCATCACGTTGTCTTTTAGCATCTTCAATCATTTTGTCAGCTTGTTCCGCAGTTATTGCTCCAGCTTCATCTCTAAGTCTAGTTATAGCTGCAATTCTTTTTTCATATTCATCATTGGCTATATTTATAGCATTATCTCTACTCTCGTTAAGTTTCTTAATATGTTCAGAAGCTTGTTCTGCAGTTATTCTACTATCATAATCTTTCATTCTTTGCAAAATAACCTGTGCTTCTATTTCATTTTGGCTTAATGCTTTTACTGCATTTTCTCTCATTTGATTTTGCAGTGAAGTAATCTGACTAACCTCATCCTGAGTTAAAGCTCTTTTTTGCTGACTAGCAACATTTAAAATTTGATTAATTTGATTTTCAAACTCTTGTGTTTGGGATTTCTTAGACTCATAAAACTCTCCAGTATTGGCCATTATATTAGCTTGTTCTTCTGCAGTTAAAGTGCTTTGCTCGCTGAACATTGCTTGTAATTGTGCCATACTTTCATTTCTTTGTTTCTCATAGCCCTGTATAACTTGTGTTGCCATCTCTCCAAACTTAGTAGACATATCATTTTTTATCTGTTCAGATATTGTAGTTGAATTTATATAAAGATTTTGCATCTCATTCTTAGCCTTGTCATCTAGTTCCACATATGCACCTACAGCTTCTTTTGTAGCTTCACTTATCTTCGTTACTGTAGTCGTTACACCAGTAGCCATATAATTTCCTGAAGCACTAACTGAATTTGCAGTATATTCTACTTTATCTGCGAATAAATCAACTTCTGGGATAACTTCTTTGCTTAAACCTTTATAAATAGCATATCCAGCTCCTGCTATTGCTGCTCCGGCTGCTACATAAGGTGCTGCTGCTACAACTACTCCACCTAAAGAACTTGTAAGCCCAGCAATTCCACTAGCACTACCAGCAACTTTAGCTGCTGTTCCAACTGCCTCTGTTGCCACTTTAGTTGCTCCAAGTCCACTAGATACTTTCCCTGCAATTTTTAGTACTCCACCAAAACCTTGAGCTAGCTTTCCAACTCCTCCTATAACTGGCCCTAAAGTTGCACTTAATGCTGCAAATTTTATTATATTTTCTTTAGTTGCTGGACTTAAATTATTAAACTTCTCTATTAGATCCTTTATGATAACAAGCCCATCTTTTACTGTAGGTAATAACTCTACACCTATTTCTCTAGCCATCTCTACAATTTCATTCTTTAACATTTTAATTTGACTTTCAGTTGTAGCATACCTTTGACTTGCCTCATTAGTTAATGCTGTATTATCTTCCCATGCTTTTGTTCCCATATTAATAGAATCTTCTAACAGGTTTCCTGCATTAGCAGCTCGAAGCAAACTATCTCTAAGCCTTACTTCTTTTAATCCCATTTCTTCTAACATTTCTATAGCTGAAGTACCAGCACTTTCTGCATTTCCTAGACCTCTAATAAATGCTATTAAAGCTCCTGCCGCATCCTCTTTAAATGCTTGCTTAAATTGTTCCCCTGTCATTCCTGCAATTTTACCAAAATTACTTAATTCCTTTGAACTTTTTATCACCGAATTAATTTCCGCTGTAGTCATCCCTAAAGAATCTGCTAATTCTTTAAAATCTTTACTTCTATTAGAAGCTAATAACTCTAATTCTCTTATTGACATCCCTGCCGCATCTGTTAATTCTTTAGCTTTTTCTGATCCTATTGTAGCCGCTGCCTGCATCTTAACCATTACTTTAGATATAGCACTACCTCCCATTTCTGCCTCTATACCAACAGATGAGAAAGCTCCTGCCAACCCTAAAGTTTGTGCCTCAGTTAATCCAATTTGCTTTCCAGCTCCAGCAAGCCTTAACCCCATAGCTACTATTTCACTTTCTGTTGTAGCCAAATTATTTCCTAGATGAACTACTACAGAACCAAGTTTATCAAACTCATCTTGTGGCATTTGTGTAATATTAGCTAATCTGGCCAATGATGTTGCAGCTTCTTCACTATTCATATTTGTACTGTCACCAAGCATAACCATTGCCTTTGAAAAACCTAAAATACTATCTGTTTTTATTCCTAATTGTCCAGCAGCCTCTGCTACTCCCGCAATTTCTACAGCACTCTGAGGCATTTCCTTAGACATTTCTCTAATACCTTCACTTAACTCTGCAAATTGTTCTTCTGTTGCATCTACAGTTTTCCTTACACCTGCAAATGCACTCTCCCATTGAACTTGAGCATTTACAGCAGCAGTCCCCATTGCCACAACTGGTAGTGTTACAGTTTTGGTTAAAGTTCCACCTACTTTACTTGCCTTTTCTCCAAAGTTAGAAATTTTATCTCCTGCCTGCTTAAGACTTTCACCAGTTTTTATCCACTTAGAATTTTGTCTTTCAAGTTCATTCGTAGTCTTTTTTAATTCAGCTTGAATACCTGCAAGATTAGCTTCTGTTTCATTTATTTTTCTTTTGTAGTTATTTACTGTATTTATATTTTTATTAACTACTTCTTTTTGCTCATCATAAGCATTTCTACTTTCATTTAGCTTGATTTTATTTTCTTCTAATGCTTTAGAAGCCTCTTCAACTACTACACTTTGTTGCTTGAACGCTTTAGATGCTTCTACCAAATGTCTTAAGTATACCTGTGCTTTAGGAGATGCTTCTCCATACTCTTCTGACACTTCTTTGTGTAACCTTTTCCACTCTTCAACACTTTTACTTGCTTCTTCTAGCTTTTTCTGTTCTTGGTTATATACTTTTATAGATTTATTAACTTGTTCATTTAGTTTACCTTTAGTATTCTTCAGCTCTTCAAGCTTTTTATTATTTTCCTGCGCTCTAACACTAACTTTCTCTATACTTTCTTTATAAAGATTAACTTTATTTCTCAAAGTTTCAGTTTGCTTAGTTAAAGCCGATTCCTTATACTTTAGATCATTAGTATTTTTACCAAATTGATTTAGCCTTTCTCCAGCAAGTTTTATTTCACTTTGAGTAAGCTTATACTGTGAATTTAATTCTTTAAGCTTTTTATTATGTTCATTATCATCTATTGTAAAAATAGTACTAACTTTTCTTATAGCTTCACTCACTTCTTCCCCTCCTTTCTAGAAAAGGTCTGAAAGACTTTCAACATATATTTTCTCTTCTTCATCCTGTGGATTCTCACCAAATAAAGAACTTATACACTCGCCTAAAACCTCTCTCAAATTGTTTTTTAAATAATCACTGTTAAGCTCTTCCAGTATTAAAAGTTGTCTTAATGTAGAATTTAAGAATTGCTCTTCTGTCATTTTCAGCTTATAAATAGCTATAAAGTACCAATAGTCAAAGTTTATCTCTTTTATTTCTTTTTCTCGTTGGACGGATTGTGATTTTTTTTTACTTCTTCTTTAAATTCTGATGTATTAGTCAATTCCTGATTTAATAAATCTAAAGTAATATTACTTAATTGTTCTATAGATGAAATGTTTATAATCATATTGTTTTTAATTTCTTCTTCTGTAAATTCTTTATTAGCCATGCATCTTATAATCTGTGGCAACTTTTCCAAATCATTTTGGAAAACATACTCATAAACAAGTAAAAAAGCATTTCCATATTCCTTATGCATCTTTATTAGAGCATTAAAATCAAGCTTTAATTCCACTTCTTGACCACAAATTATAACTTTATAAGTTTTTATCTCATTTACTAACATTTTTACTCCTCCCTAAGATAAAAGGCAGCTATTAAGCTGCCTTTTTCCTCTATTCTATTGTTGTAAAATCTATGATTGTATCTGCCAATACTTGTCCATAAATATCTTTTACTCCATTAACCATTACTGCATATTTAGTTGATCCAGTTAAATCTGCTTTAGGATCTATAGTAATAACTTTTTTAGTTTCATTAATACTTATGTTAGAATCAACAACTGTAAAGTCATTCTTTAGTAAAGATACTGTAAATTGAGTAATTGCATTGTTAAAAGTTAAAGTAATAGTTTTATTCTTAGCTACGTTAGAAGCATTATCTTCTGGATCTCCAGTAATAGTAAGCTTTTCAACTTCTTCTGTACTAGGTAACAATACAGTTTTTCCCCAGTTTTCTGCATGTGTTGTAGCATCAAATCCTTCATCAGTAGTTTTTACAGAGTGTTTCCACATCCCATTGTCTAAAGGCATAAAAATACCATTTAAAGACATTGTTTGATATTCTGTCTTACCTTCCTTGGTCTTAGCTTTATCCTCTGGAATAGCTAATTTACCCTTAAAAAGGGTTAAATATTCTTTAACTCCACCGCTTAATGTTTTTTCTACCATTAAAACTATATAAGGTGGCTGATCACTTGAACTTTCTATTATCCCTCCATTTTTAGCTATTTTCTTTCCAAATAAAGCTGCATAATCAGCAGTATCTATAGAAGCAAAGTCTAAAGTAACCTCAATTTCCCCTAAAGAATTTTCACTATCATACAGTCTATTCTCTGCATAAATAGTAGCTTGTTCCTCCTTTGCAGCAACAGAAATTTCTCTTAATCCTGGTAAATAGTGAACTGTACCATATTTAGGAGTAACTCCATCTTCTTTTAAAATAGCGTAATAAGCCTTTTCTACACCAGTAGTAATCTTTTTACTCATCTCTATTCCTCACTTTCATAATTAAATCTTAAAACATAATGAAAGAGCTTGGACTTTTCTTCATAATTAGAACCTCCAAACTCTTTTAAGAAACCTTTTTCTTTCATTATTTTTTTTATAATTTTAACTATCTTTGTATAACTTCCTTTTGTGTACACATCTATTTGAATCGTATAAGTCGTTTCTAATTCTTCATTTTCAGCATACATTGAACCATTTTCATTAAGTATTTCATATTCAATATAAGGAGCTGCAGTATTATCTGGAGCTTTTAAAAGATATCGTTTAGGATTTCCATCTTTATCTACCCCTAATAATAAAATTAATTCTTCGTTACTTAATATTTCTTTTAATAACTCTTCAATCATTTAACTATCTCCTTAGCTATAATATTCACAGCTTGGTTTGCTACCTTATCTACAGCATTACTGAAAAATCCAATATGTTTTTTATTTGTAGATGAACCAAATTCATTTTCAATATCTTGTTGAGTGTTTCCTCTTACTTCAAAACCTAAGTTTCCATCAAACCTTTTTATTTTTAACTTCCAACTCTTTTTCATCTTACTAGTTCTTACTGGAGAATTATCGACTACAGCTTGCCTTACTATTTCTCCACCTTCTTTTAATGCTCTTCTTTTCTTCTTATCAGAAATATTCATATCGTCAAGCATGTCAAAAACATCATCAAACCCTTTAATTTCAATCCCCATTATTAATCACCTGCAATTTAGTTTTTATTTTTAATTCTTTATTTAGGTACTTAATATTATCTGGTGGTTCAATAATCTCATACCTCTGTCCTTTAAAAAGAATAAAACAATCAGTATCAATATTTTTATAAAACCTAGTATGAAAAACAGTTATATTTTCCGATATATTTTGTTTGCTATTCCAATATTCTTTTCCATAAAGGTCATTAACATCAGCCCAAGCTTTTTGAAAAGTAACATATTCTTCTATTGGAAATCCTTCTTTGTCATAAGTATTTTCTAACCTTTGAAATTCAATTCTATGCTTTAGCTGTCCTATATTCATATAAGATCACCTTGAGTATATTTTAATTGAGTTATTATAGTATCTAATCCAAAAGCTATTTTACTTACATTTTTGCCTACTGTTTCAACTGACCTGTTCTCATACCAATGAGATACTAATATTCTTATAGCAAGTTTATATAATTCTTTTTCATAATCCTTAGCAATTCCAGCATTAGTTAGATACTCTTCAGCACCAATCTGCAATCCTTTAATTAATGTATCTTCCTCTTCCCCATCAATTCTAAGAAACAACTTTAATTCTTCTAAATCCATAATTCACCTCATAAAAAAGAGAATGAGATTTTACTCCCATTCTCTATTGACTATTCATTAAGCCTTTTGCTTTTAAATCTGCAATTAAATTATTAAATGCTGTTACTACTGCTGCAACTTCTGCTCCACCATCTAACGCATCTACTTTATTTAATTTATTAATTACAGCATCTGCTCCTTTAGGTCCAGGATCTCCTTTTTCTCCAGGTGTACCTGGTTCACCTTTAGGACCTGGAGTAAGTTCTATGTTTGCAATCCCTTCTTCTATATGATCTAATTTTGCTTTTGTTATTGTTTCACCATCAACCCATGTTTGCTTTTCGTATGCTGCCATCCTTCATTACTCCTTTCCTACTTTTGCCTTACCAACTTTGGCTTTTCCAACCCTAGCATTATCTAGGGGAATACTAGGGAGTCACAGCTACTTCAACTTCTGCTTTTACTATAGCCTCTGAATCAACTGCTTGAATATCTAATCTTTCTCTTACTTTTATACCTGTTTGGTCTTTTCCCCATAGGTCTCCAGCTTCTGTTGATATTTCTATTGTCATGTTCTCTCTATCAAATATAGTTATAGCTTCTTTTAAATCTCCACATATTATAGGATGCTTCCAAGCTGTTTCTTGTCCTGAAGAACCTACTCCCTTAGACTTTAGAACTTTATTAGATACAACAGTAACTGGATATTCACCAAATAGTAATTTCTTAGTTGCATTAGTTGGATCTGCTTGTAATACATACTTTCCATCAGAATCTTTTAATTTATCTAACCAGTTAAAACCACTTTGATTAGTTACAACACCAGAAGAAACAGCAATAGCAGGATCTAACTTTTCATTAAAAATATCTTTTAATCCATCTAAATCTTTAATTGAAACCTCTTTACTAGCAGTTATTTCATCAATCTTTTTTACTATTAATGCATTTCTAGTCGCTTTACTCTTCTTTGCTATCCATCTTCTTAAATACCCCATTATATTTTCAGCAGTATCTTGTAATAACTCTCTAGTTACTTTTAAAATCCCACCTTTTTTCTTAACATTATAAGATATTTTTTCAAATTGTGGAGTTGATACTTCTTGGAATTCTGCTTCCTCATCAACATTATCAAAAGGAGTTTGATCTGCTGCTTTCTCTATAACTCTTGTCCCTGTTTCTGTAGATACAGTTTCAACATTAACTAAATTTTCTAATGCATCCTGGCTTCTTCTTAGCTCTTTTATTGAAGTTTGGATATCTTGAGGTACTGTTAACCCACCATCTGCTTCTGTTCCCTCTTTCATAGAGTTTTTTAATATTTTCATATCTTTTTCTGCTACTGGTTTCTTTGATAATCCTGCCTTAATAGCATTAACAAAAGCATTAACAACTTCTTTTCCCTTATTAACTGCTCCAGATATAACTGTTACATTTTCATTTTCAATATCATCTTTTATTTTCTCTTCTGCTTCATCTTCTAGATCATATAAAACATCAAATTTTGCTTGAAGGTCTATTAATTCTTTCTTTGCAGCCTTTGCCTCTTCAATCTTATTTTCCTTTGCTAAATTTTTGACTTCTTCCTTTTTAGCATTAATCTTGTTTAATAATTCTCTTAATTCTTGTGGCATTATTTATTTCCTCACTTTCATTTTTTAATTTAAAAATTACAATAAAAAAAGATTTATATTCCATACAAATATAAATCCTCTAATATACTTTCTTTTTCATTTTCTAAGTTATCTTGTACTTTACTATGTGGCTTATCCTTTTTCCTTAAATCTTCAGGAGTATTTTTGTATCTATTAAAATAGCTAGATACACACGCAACAGCCATAGCTGAATCTTCAACCTCAATATTAAAGTATTGTGCTGCCTTATCTCCTGTCATCCACGTCTCTTCTTGCATCATTGTCTTAATCTCATCTATGCTAACTCCCTCTTTTAAGTTTTCAGCATAAACATTAAGAATTGTTTCTCCGCATGCATCTAAGTCATCAGCCATTTTTCTAAATTCCTTAGCATTATATCCTCCCCATATACCCATCCAAGGATCATGTATCATTGTTTGAGCGGTTTTAGGAATAATAACAGTATCTCCAGCCAACATTATTACAGAAGCAATACTTGCAGCCAACCCATCAACATGGACTATTTTATTACACTTCTTTCTTTTAAGTTGGTTGTAAATAGCAAGACCTGCATAAACAGAACCTCCACCACTGTTTATATAAATATTTAAATCCTTACCTTCATCAATAGAATTTAAAACTTCTAAAACATCTTGTGGACACTTATCTTCATCACACCACTTTCCCCAGCTATCACTAACTATGTCACCATAAAAATAAAGCTCTTGACTATTGACTTCATTCTTAAAGTCCATGTGGCCAACCTTGTTAAGCTTCCCTTCCTTATTTCTTGAAAGAAATTCTAGTGTTTTACTCATTGTTTTCACCCCCTTTCCCATATTGTTTACCTACTTTAGTTATAGGGATATAGTTACCATTCATAAATAGCTTATCTCCTCCTTCTGCTGATGGATATCCTAGTTCTTCTCTTCCTTCATCAGGCATTATTAAGCCATTATTAACTCCTTTAGCAAGAATCTCCATTTGAGTTTTACTATCTGTTCTTAATAGTACCTTCTCATTAAATTTAAAATGATAGCCTTCTTCTAGTTCCTCTTTATCTAGCAATTTATAATTGAGCTCTTCTTCATACTGTTTTAATATAAACAATACTGTATCTACATAAAAGCTAAGCTGCTGCATTTCTGAATTAGAGTAAGAACTCTTTTCATAATCATTTAATTGATTAGGCTTTATTCCAAATGCTCCTGCTATTTGAAGGGCATTAAATTTTTTCAATTCAAAGAATTGACTATCTGTAAGCTTAATATCTAATGGTACTAGTTTCATACCTAAAGGAACAGGAATAATTTTACCTGAGTTTTTTGAACCATTAGCAAACTCTTCAAACCCTTTTACAAGCCTTGTTTTTGCTTCTTCATTCAAATCTCCTGTATATTCAAGTACAGCTTTTGCAGTAAGTCCACTTTTATATAAATTATTCATGAAATTTTGACTTTCCAAGCCACCTTCTAATGTACTTTTAAGGACTTCTCTTACTGGAACTCCTAAAATACCATCAAAACTGTATGATGTTTTAAAGTGTAGAACCTCAGAACTATTAAATACATATTGTTTAGCTGAATATTTATCAGTGTATAAATACCACAATCTTCCTTCGGCCCCAAAAACACCTTCATCATCTATTAAAACTTGAACATCATTAGATGGCATAATCCAAAAATCTTGAATTTCATAACTTCCACCATACCTATTTCTTTTAAACTTTTTCCTTATCCAAACATAAGCATTTCCGTAATGATTTCTATTCTGCTCTATCGTTGCCCAAAAGATAGATGGTGTCATAAGTGCATTTGGTCTTGTCCTTAAAAGCTTGTGAACTTTATTAGACTTAACCCTTTGAACTCCCTTCTCTGTATCTTGACGAAATTTCAAGGGCATTTTTCCTAATGTTTCTGATAACATCTTTAAGCAAGTAAAATATGTAACCTCACTCACTAATTTCTTTGGAGTTGAACTTATCCCAAGCCATTCTAATAACTCCTGACTTTGCATATCTACAGATTTAGCTGGAATAATGGCATTTTTTATTCCTTTTGCAATTCTACTAAATACATTCACTCTATCACCCCCTTTACCATCCCATCATACTTAAGTAATCTTCTGTAACTTCATTAATATTAATTTTATTATCTTGTTTAATCATCATAACTTTATGAATATCTATAGCAGCATCTATTGGGTCAATTCTTTCTGTTCGATGTTCCTTATCTATTTTCATTTCATTAAATGAATTTTTTACAGTTACAGCATTCATACCACAAAATCTAAATAACCCATCTTTTTTATTATATTTAATTGCCCCACTATCTACACTTAACTGAAAATCTTCTGTTGGTGTATGTAAGCTTCTTGCTGATTGAACTATCTCAATACAATCAACTCCAAATTCCTCTAAATCACTTAAAAATGTATCGGCGTTTCTTGGATCATAAGCAATGATTTTTAACTTTAAATCATAATCTTTTATCAGTTTTTTGTAATGATTAATGATGTATTTATAATCTGTCTTATATCCTCCTAGTGTTTCTGTTAAAGTTATAAGTCCTTCATTTGCCCACGTATCATAAGGAGCCTTATCTGTTTTTATATGCTCTGACATTCTTTTAATAGGCATAAATGATTGTTGTTGGAAGAAATATTTTATCTCTCCTTTTTCCTCATACGGAAACTCTAATACTCCAGAAGTTAAATCTCCACCACTTGATAAGTCCAAACCAAGACCACACTCTCTCCCTCTGAAATTTTCTAATGTTAAATCACTTGCACATTCTTTCCACTTATCTAAGTTTAAGTATTGGTTATCACTAAACTTATACCACTCATTTAAACTCTTCGTTATAAAGTTCCTTAAATCATCTCCGCCTTTTTCCTTAGCTTCTTTGGCAAACCTCTTAAGATTTTCTATTCCTTGTGGTAACTTGGCTACTAACGGATTTGCTTTCACCCAATTTTTGGCGTCCCAGATGTCATCTTCTTTATCCATTTGTGCTATATAAATAAAATACTCATCATTATCTATACCTCCTTCAAGTATATTAATACAATACTCATATTCCTTATAACATGGTCCATTTAGATTAAATCCAGCAGTTGTTATTATAGATATTAAACTTTCTTTTTGATTTACAGAACCATCTTCCAACAACTTAAGCATTTGATTAGTTTTATGGCTATGGTATTCGTCTATAATTCCACCATGTGGATCAAATCCATCTATAGTTCCTGTATCTCTACCTAATGCCATTATTTTGCCACCATTTATTTCGCACTCAATAATAGCATCATGATCTTTTATCTTAAACAGTTCTTTTAAATCGGGTTCAATTTTTATAAATTTTGAAGCCTGCTCCCATACTATTCTTGCCTGCTTCATTTTGGTTGCAGTACAATAAACTTGTGCATTTGTATAATTATCAAAACCAGTAAGTTTTATAGATATGCCACCATTTAACAATGATTTAGCATTTTTTCTAGCTAACTGAACATAACTTTTTTTAAACCTTCTATATCCGGTTCCCTTTTCAACCCATCCAAATATTGATCCTATGATAAAGTCTTGAAATCCAAAAAGCTTTACTTGTTTACCTACAAGCTCAGGCCCTCCATCTGTAAATCTTAGGCTTTCAAAAAAATCTATATTTTCTAATGATTTTTCTATATTAAATTCATATTTATATAGAGCTAGTTTGGACTTTTCTATATCTTTTATATGCCTTTGGCAAGCTAATTTAACATATCTTCCAGCAGTTTCTCTACCTTCTAATACATCTAAAGCATATTTAGTAACTCTATCCATTTATTCACCTACATAAATTTTTGAAATTTATTTTTAGGTTTTTCTTTCTCTTTTGTAGGTACTACTAATTTACATCTTGATGATATAGTTAATCCTAAGTCCCCTGCTGCTTGTCTTGCCATTTTAAATAACTTCTCTTGCATTAATAACATATCAAAATATTTATCATTTTCAGGACTCATTTTAATAGCTTTTTTCACAACTTTTTGATACTGATATTCTGCTATTATGAACCTTGCTAAGGCTTCAACATCTAAATTGGACATTATCTTTATATTAATCAGTTCTTCAGCAATCCTATTAAATTCCTTTTTTAAATTCTCTGGTAAATAAGAAGGAGCTTCAACTTTATCATTAGCTGCTTTTACTTCTTGTGATTTTCTTTTTTCTATTTCTTTTTTTGTCAAATGTTTCTTACCTTTTGCAAGTAATAAATCAACTGGTTGCTTACTTCCCGCCACCTTCTCACCTCCTAAAAAATTTCTTGTGGGGAATTTCCGCGGAAGAAAAGACCACTCGCACTCTTCGTCTGAAAGTTCAATACTTTTCGTATCCCCCCTACCTCTTCATGCTTTTATGCCTCTTTTGGTGGCAACTCTCACATAAACAAACAAGGTTATCTATATCTAACCTTTTACTCCAATCTTCTTTGATTGGTACTATGTGGTGTACTATGTTATATGGAGTTATTACATCTTTATCTAAACAATCTCTACATAGTGCATGATCTCTTACTATTGCTAGTTGTCTTCCTTTAATCCATTCCTTACTTTTATAAAACTTATTGTACTTGCTATCTCTATCATAGGTGGTTTGCTTATAATATCTTATATTTTCTTTGCGTTCCTTTTCTGCCTTAGCTTCACATTCAGGACACCTCTTCATGCTATAAGGTATTACTTTTCCACACCTACATATCTTCTTTAACATTGATTTCCTGTATCGAGAATCTACTTATTATCTCTCTCTTCATTTCATTAATAGTTAATAGTTTATTACTCTTTATAAATAGACTGGCATCTATATCTTTATATTCAAAGCTAACTTTAGTACCAACTAAAGTATGTTCTACTATTCCAGCATCACAACTCATTAAACTTGTTTCCATATTCACATCTGTTATTCTTATATCATCTTCTTTAATACCACAGATATCATTTATTAATTCTATATCTTTAGGTACTAGTGCTACTTTTTCATTACATTCTTCTTCTAACCTCTCTTTAATCTTTCTATAATCATCTGATGATGCATTAACCTTTAACCTAAATATCTTCATTTTTACCTCCCTAATATAAACAATGAAAAAGAGCCCTATTTATAGAGCTCTTAATATTACTATTGATATAATAAATTTTTTAATATTTTTTCTATCACTTCAACAACTATACTATTTCCTGCCAACTTATACATTTGACTATCACTTCTGTCTTTACCCTTATAGAACTTATCTTCAAATCCCTTTCTTACCTTCCAATAATCTTCATCAGTAAAACCTGTCAGTCTCCAACATTCTAGTGGCGTTAATCTTCTAACTTTACAAGTAAGTATCTTTGGTATGCTATCTGATCCAGTTACCAAAGTAGGACTTAATCCCTCATCTGAAAATACTCTTCTATTCATTTCTAACATATTAGGATTTTCTATATCACCTATTCTTAACAATCCACTTTTATTAGGATTCCTAAACTCTACAGTCTTTCTTTTAACTTCTTTTATAAATTTCTTTAAGTATTCATTGTTCTTACAGTAATATTTGATATCTGGATTATCTTGTAATACCTCTAACAACTTTCTATTGTTTATTTCCTCTTCAGGAAACCTAAACTTTTTATTATCTATATCTTTTCTTATACTTACAATAAATACTCTTTCTCTACTTTGAATACTATTATGATCCTTACTATTAACTATTTTCCAATATGAATTGTATCCCAAGTTATCTAATGTACTTAAAAGCTCTTCAAAATCCTTAATAAACATTTTGCTTACTAAGTTCCTTACATTTTCAGCTATAGCATACTCAGGTCTCTTATCTTCTATTATCCTAAGTGCCTCAAATAACAATCCACTTCTTGTTTCCCCCTTTATAATACCTTTTCTCTTTCCAGCCAAGCTTATATCTTGACATGGAAAACCATAAGTCAATAAATCAAAGTCACCTAATTCTACAGTTTTTACTTTTGATATATCTCCTAAGTTCTTTTCCTCTCCAATATCATGCAATAAACTATATGCATAACTTGCATACTTATCTATTTCACAATATTTTATAACTTCATGTTCAACTTTTAAATTTTCTAGTGCTTTCTCAAAAGCTCCTATTCCACTGAATAAGCTTAATACCTTTAACATTCTACCATCTCCTTATTTATATTTTTCTGTACACACCTAACGTCGTAAATAAGGTAGCAAAAAAGCGCCTAGTTTCCTAAGCGCTAATCTGTATATGAGAATTTATGAGGTTATCTATTAAACTTTGTTAATATCATATTACTACGTAATACATTAACTATCAATGGCACGTTTTATGCACGTTTTATGCAAATTCTCTTAAGCTTTCTGGAAATAATATCGTTGTTAATCTGTTCATTAACCTCTTCCTATTTCTCGTTATAGTACTCTGATCTCTACTAAGCTTTTCTGCCAATTTCTCATCTGTTGATATCTTTTCCTCTTCATCTGCTAAATATTTAAGCTCTATTATCTTATAATATTTATCATCTCTTATTTTATCTAAAGCATTATCTATCCTCTTCAGTTCTCTTTCTGTCTCTATCTTCTCAAGATTATATTTCTCCACCAACTCTGTATATCTATCTCCTTCTGCTTTACCTGAACTGCTACTATAAGATACTATTGATTTTGATTTTTCCTGTAATCCATATCTATTTAAATCTTCTATAGCTTGTACTTTATCTTCTATGGCATCTTTTAAACTACTGTAATTATAAAGTAATATTTCCACTTTCCTATAACAACTCAGTTCCCTCTTCACCTTATTACTTTTATTAAGTTTCTCTATTACTTTATCTGCTATGGTATCTGCATGTTTTCCTATAGCTGCATCAACACTCTTTGCCACATTTTCATTTATAATATCTATATTGCTTTTTTCTCTCACAACTGTTCCCCCTATCTATAATAGAACTTAACTATCTCCTCATCTAGCTCCTTACTCTTATTTATTGTTTCTATCGCTTCTCTTCCTTTGCTCTCTATTAATTCATGCATCTCTGCTCTTAACTCTTCTATTCTCTCCACTATACATTACCCTTTTCTTACTCTTATTTTGTTTAACTTTCTTTCCAATTCCTTATATTCCTCTTCTGTATAAATTCTATCCAGCCAATATCTAAACTGATTCTCTCCACCACATTCACATTTAAGTGGTTCAATGCTATCTCCTTTTATATCACTTTCATATAATCCTCTTTCCATTCCACATTTCTTACATTTAATCACATAGTCTCTGTAGTCTAATTTATGAGTACCCATTTCATCTCTTACCTCTAAAGAAAAAACTCTTTCATCAATTCCCTCCCAGTTTTTCCTATAACAATCATTGCATATGTCAATTACATTTCCATTTATTCTATTGGTCATTCTTATCTTTTCTTCTAATCTTATCTCTTTCCCACATAAATCACATTTTATATTCTCTTTGTTCCTCTCCACTTATATCATCCTTTCTACAAACTAAAATCCTGTAAAATAACATGCTGATATTTTAGCTTTCTTAAATCCATATTTCTCAGTTAAATGCTTAATTATAAGCTCATCAGTTGTATAAAAGTAGTTAGGATCTTCTTGTAATTCTGGAGCTTCATCACACATAGTTTTAAACTCTTCTTTTGTAAACTCTTTTTCATGAACTAAAATACAATGACATTCATATCCATATACATCATATAAAAACATATTTTTCTTCATCCTTTCTACATAGCTTGTACTTTCTTAGTATTGTGTACTAACAACTATACCTAATCTCCAAGTATTTATTATCTTTTATTGGATAATAAATTACTCCATAATAATCATCCTCACAATATCCAGTCCATTGTTTTATATAAAAATTATCTTGTTCTTCATAAATATTTCCTTCTTCTACTTTTAAGTAATTAGTGTCATCTTCTACTACTTTTTCACCTTCAACTATCTTAACAATACTCCAACTTATACCTTCCATATCTTCTATAAGTGTTTCTATAAACTTTAATGTATTTTCCATAACTTAACTCCTTTCATTACCTCGCACTTTCTACATATTCACATTTTCTGTTATATACCACTTACTTAACATTTCATTAGTGCATATATATTCTGTACTTTGCCACATTGCAGTTATTGTATTGTAAAATTTTAATTTGACTACTCCACCTAATCTTTTATCTAATTTATAGCTAATCTTTGTTACAACACTTGTTGCAATGCTATTATTTAATAATCCGTCCCAAGCTTCCTTAAAGTCATATTCTTTTGTTTTATTTATAACTTCCTTCAAACACATCACTCCTGGACAAAAGAATTTTGCTCTTTATCTACAACCACTCTTTTCCAATCTCTTCCACTCCATATTTCTAAGTAATAACTTAATGGAGCTTTAGTCTCATAAAAAGAATGAGCTATATTATATCTTTTAGTTTTTATAACTATAAATCTTGGTGTGATAGAGGTAATTACCCCTACCACTCTATTCTTACCATGTTTTAATCCCTTTTCAGTTGGTTCTAATCTGCATCTTTTCCCTAGTTCTATCACTATATCCCTCCACATTTATAAACTTGCCAACATAGCTTCTAAGAATTGCTTTGTAGCATTAGTGTATTTTACTCCTGCTACTTCACTTTCTTTTTTTATTTCCCCCAATGTTTCTAGTAGCTTATTATAATTGGCCACTATTGTTTCAAATACTATTTTGTATACTACCTCCGAATTAGTTCGTCCCTCTTCTGCTGATTTCAATTTATCTTCTAACTTATTCTTTTCTTTTGTAGCTTCATCCAACTTCTGCTTTAGATCATTCATTCTTTCCTCTATTTCTTGATCCACCTCTTCTGTAGTTACAGATATCTCTTTACCAATGCTATTTAACTCATTTATCTTTCTTTCTAATCCATTTATCGTACCTAGTAAGTTCTCTTTCTCTTCTTCAAGCTTTCTTCTCTCTTCAGCTCCTGAATTGAATGCATTCTCTAAAGCTTGTCTAGCTTCTGACTCTTCTCTTGCTTTTTGCTCTGCCTCTTCCATGGCTTTCAATGCCTTTTCTTTTTCTTCTTCACTTTTCTTTAATTCCTCTATAGCTTTCTTCAATTCTCTAGCTGACATTTCTTCAACATTATTTTCTTCAACAAACTTTTCTCTCTCTTCAGCTGGAACTCCTAGCAATAAAGTTGCTTGACTATAATTCAAATTTCCAAACGTTTGGCTTTTTAGATTGTCCCCCAATAGATTTATTTGCTCTGATCCATACTCCTGAAATATCTTCATTAAATTATTTGCAGTTGTTTTACTATAATCTACTTCTGTCTTTAACCATTTTCCCCATTCACCATGTGGCAACATTTCTTTAGCCTCTGTTAACTTTCTTCCAATCTCTATACTGTTATAAATTAATATCCTCTTTGTATCCTCTTTGATTTTATTTATTTCTGCTGCTATTAGTCCTGGTGTCCTAGTTGTTAATCCGCTCATTTTTAATACCTCCTACGCTACATTTGAACTATTCTTTTTCTTTTTATTTAATATCTCTTTTTTAAACTCTTCTACAAACTCCATAACTTCTATATCATTATTTTCTTTTGGTGTATGGTTCTTCTTACTCCTAACTTGAATTAATTCTCCACTATTATTTATTTCAACAGTATAGTATGGTGTATCAGGAGCACTTACTTTTCTTATAAATAAAATATTTGTCTTTCCTAATGCATATTTATTGGTATAATTAGTTGCTACACAATGGCCTAACTTTTTGCCTTCTTCTATAAGTTCTTCTGTTGTTTCTGCTGCTCTTATAAATATATTTTTATATTTATAAGCCCACTTTTTATTTATCCCAATAGCCCTTTTTTTCATTTTTTTATTTAATCTCATGTCACCCTTAACACTCACTTGTTTTATTAAATCATCATGTGACTTTTTTATATCACGAGGGAATAAAACTCTCTCAGACTTTATATCAAACTCTAATTTCAAGCAGTTTTCTATATAATCTTTATAAAACCCTATCAATTCCCTTGGTCCATATTCCCTTAGCACCTTTCCACTTTCTTCATCATGCCTTTCAAGTTCTGTTTGCTTTTTTATATATTTAATTATTTTTCTTAACTTCGTATACTTGGATATATATATTAAATCTTCTACATGATAGGTAAATGTACTCGCTATATCGACAACATCGTATATAGTAAGCTTTGAATTATCTTTTGCCTGTATCTGATATAGTTTTAATATGTCAGGTGTTATTCTATCTGCTCCATACTTTTGTAGTTCCTTTACTTTATCTCTAGTTAATCTAAGTTTTTTAAATATATCTTTTCCTCTGTAATTAATGCAATTATAATTCTTTTCTTTGTTGACTCTTGATGCTACAAAACTTGTAAATCCCATTTTTAAAAGCTGTTCCACCCATGTATATTTACTATACTCATCTAATAACTTTACTAAGCTAACTACCGGTATTTCATAATTAATATTTTCAAAAATTGTTCCTTTAATTGCCCTTTCTAAACTTTCAAAATCCGTATATGCCTTATATCTTGCTAAACCATTTATGTTAAAATCATATATTGTAGCAGTTTCACTAGCTCCATAATAGTAATCTATATACATTCTAGAAGGTTCCCCGTGCTTAAAAAAATATAATGCTTTTAACTTCAAATCTAATTTAGGGTTTCTATAACTTACAGAATAATCTTTACTTACATAAAATCCTTTTCCTACTATCATTTCAGTATCTATCAATGATTTATCAAAATAATAGAATACAGCCTCATTCTTAGCATTTTTTCTTCCGAATTTAGCATTTTTGGCTGTTAACTCTTCACCACACCTTTCGCATGTTACTTTCTCATTATGTGATAAGTTAATACTAAGAAAATTCTCACCACAATATGTGCAATGGCAATGTTGCTTTTCTCCAACTCTTTCAAAAAACAAATATTCTTCATTTTTAAATACAGTTCTATTTACAAAGTTTAATAATCTATCATTTTCCTTATCTCTCTCATATGAAAAATGTTTTTCATACTCAAACCTCATACCTCTCACCTCTTTAATTAAGTAAATCATCTAAATTAACACTAAATTTATCATTATTGTTTTTCTGTTCTTTTTTTAATACATTTTCTTCTATACTCATTTTTTGTTGTTTGGCATCTAACTTAAAATATTGCTCTACAATCTTAAACCCCTCATTTGGGCCTATACATACAAATTGTTTGCCTTTTTTCTCTTTAACTCTTTTTAATGCTATACTCTGCATATGCTTTATACACAAATCAATATTCTTTTCTCCTTTTACAATGGCCTTAGCTGCATTAATATTTACCTCTATATTGTTAAGTAAATATGTTCCAATTTCTTTTACAGTGCTATCACCTTTACATTTATCCATCTCTTCTCTTATTTTCTTTTTTGCCTCTTCAATCATTTCTTCCCATCTCCTTTAAATATTTTCTCTTCATTTTTCATCATCACACTTAATAACTCTTTAGCCTCTTCAGTGTTTATCACTGTTATGTCTGTGCCTATATTAAGTCTCCAGTAAATTTCTTCACCTATAGGAAACTCTTTTATGTCTATGTCCCTCTTCATAGTCCAACCTCCTTCTCATTTTTATATAAATATAAGTTCCTGCTGTAATATCATTTATCTCAACCCTATGGCCTGTAAAAATATATCCTGGATACATTCTCTCCAGCTCTCCTCTTACATCATTACTTCTACTTAATTCCCATACCTTTTTTCTAGTTATCTTATAATCATTAATCTTTGGTTCAGGCATTATTAAATTTCTAGATTGAGTCCATCGTTTTTTCCCTTTAGGATCTTTTGCTATATAGTTGGCCAACTCTTCATAGCCTAATTCATTTTCTTTTAATCTATCTGCATTGGCTCTTCCCTTTTTCCACATCTTCTCCAAGGTATCTCTATCCATCCCCGACATTACTATATGGTGATGTATTCTTGTTCTTGTTCTACTATCTTTAGTTGCTTCCTTATACTCACAAACTGCTACATACTTTAATTCACTTAATCCATTCTTTTTTCTATAGTTCTTTACTCTACGAATGAAATTATTTCTATCTCTAACTGCTTCCTCTTCACTACTAGCTAAGTTCTTTTCACTATATGTTAAGTGAACTACTACATCTTCATCTGTAAAGTTTGTATTCAATATCCTTCTCAAATGTTTCTTTGCATTTTTATCATTCAAGTTCTTCTGTACTTTTCTACTCTCTTTTTCCTTCTTCTTTCTCTTCTGCTTCTGCTCTTGCTTTGTTATTGGATAAATTTCTATATCTAGATATTTACCACAATAAAACTTCTTCTCTCTTATTGGCATATATCTATCACCTTACCCTCTTATGTCTTTTTAATTATTTCTTGAGTATGATAATAGTCGGTAAGATAATACCTATTACAAGCTCCTTAAAACCTTTATTTTTATGCGCTCTATTTACTTTTACTTACATATTCTGTATAATAAAAATGTAAGGTTTTTTAACCGACTATTTGGACACATTGCTGGTTCTCGTCAAAGTTTTTAGCAATGTGTCTTTTATTTTTAATATCTTCCGTATTTTGCATATCTCTTAGCTCTCAACTTATTTCTATTTCTTACTCTCTTCTTATGTTTAATTAATCTGTTTATTTTATCTCTTACCCTCTCATGAAAGCTTGTCCAGTTTTTATACATAACCCTAAAATCCTCCTTTCTACACTCTTCATAAATTAGGTTAATAAAATTTCATTAACTTGCTCTTAGTTAATGCTTGTCCCTTAACTCTTATAATTTAAAAGATTAATAATTGGATTTAATAAGTTCTTCCTCTTTTCTTTCTCCATCAAACATCCTATGAGAAGAGTAAAATTCTTCTTCATATGCTCCATGGTTCTTTACAAGTAATTTTCCATTATCACAAAGTTGTAATGGATCCACACCATTAGTTTTTTCTAAACTGCTGTTGCAGCACTCATGTCCATTTACATTCCAGCGGCATTCTACTTTATTGCAGCTTTTCCTCATCTGCTTCTTTCACCTTCTTTCTAGTTGCTTTTCTAACAAACCAATATCCTATTAACTGTGCTGCTAGATAAGTAACTATTATTTCTCCTAGCCACACTTAAGCATCACTTCCTTTCAAAATTTATATTTTATAAAATATACATATTTATATACTTTATAAAATATAAATATATTGGGGGAATTGACTCCCCCTTGAAAGACTTAAAAAGTATCCACATTGAAATTTGCATCAAGTGGTGTAATCCCTACTCATTTAGTCTATTTGACTTAATTCAACTCTCTGCCAAGTTAACTTACTTCTAAGAGTTTCTATCTCTATTCTTTTATTAGCTATAGCACTTAATGTTATTGAGAACTTACTTCTTGCATTATCTCTTAAATACCTCAATTCATTTATCTTGGTATCTCCTTTGGCTATATCTTGTATAATTACTGTTGGCACTCTCTCTGCTCTAAGCTCTAACAATTTAATCGCTAGTGCCTTTTTGTATTCTTTCTCATATGTATCTTTTTCATTACCAGCTTTACTAAGTTCCATATTTAACTTAGTTAATTCATAGTTTTTTATAGTTAATTGTCTTAATATCTCTCCTGGAGTTAGTTCTTTCATTCAACATCCTCCAATTCACTTATACGTATTTCTTTGGTATCATCTAACGGTTCCATGCTTGCTAGATATATTTCATTATTTGTTAAATCATTCATTAATGTTTGATGATCCTTCCCAATTCCTTCGCTTACATTAATAATGTCATCAACCTCTTCCATACATTTTTCTGTTTCAACTTCTAAAACAGTTTCTATTGTCCTAGTTTCCTGCACAACTAACCTAAACCTATTCACTTCTCTAACCTCTCTCCCATACATGCTCTTATAATATCTTCTCTCTTATATAAACCAGCTATTGGATACATAGCCTTCGATAATCTCAACATATCAGTAAACTTTATCTCTAATCTTTTCTGTATTTCCTCAAATTCAAATAATTCTTTATCACTAAACAACTCATATAGCTTGTCCTGAAATTTTCCTCTTAGCTCTTCTCTAATCTTTTCAGGATATTTACCATGTATACCATATGTCCCATGATGACAACTCCAACATAAATTTATTATGTTGCTATTACACTTTATTAATGCTGGTTGTTGCTTCCTTGATATAATATGATGCCCTTGTAACCCTCCAACTTCATCACATCTCTGACAATTCCCATAAGCCATTTCTTTTCTCTCCTCTGAAATTTCCAAACGTTTGGAGTTTTTATTTTGTTATTTTTATAAATATCTTCCTCTAAAAGTTCTCCTTAGAGCCTCACCTTTTTTCATTTTCTCTTTTGCCTTTCTTATAGCTGCATTTATCTCTAACCCCTTCATCAATACATCATTTTCAACTTCTTTTGCTAGATTAATTGGTTCGTATTGATCAGCTATATCCTTTATAATTCCCACAACTGCACCTCCTTTTATATAGAAATTGAGTTTGCAGTTAATATTAATGTTAGTATTGTTATTACACATCCTGCTTTGTACATTCTTCTGATAGTCTCATCTTTTCCGTACATACTTCCTATAAAACATAGAAATAATGTAAACATCAAAACAATGGTTATAAACCAACCATAATAAAATCTTGCCTCTAATCTCATAACTCTCAATCTCCTCTTGGCTATTTGTTTATTCCTATATATTCTTACTCTGTAATCTTTATATAAACGATATTATTTAACGCTTCATTCACTAACTGTTGTAATACGCCTAAATTAAAAAATTTTATTTTATGCTCTTCTTCTAACTTTCTAATTATTTCAGACATATTCACTTCATTTTCTGCTCTTACAACCTCTTCTGTTACCAAAAATACTTTTTCTTTAATATCTTGTGCTACTATTTTCATGCTTGTCCTCCTTAATTTTTCTTCTGTAAATCTATAATTTAGGCAATTCAGCCTATTTATCTATTGTGAAACTAATTACTAAACTATCCCTTTTCTTTTTGAATCCTGTTGAGCTAAAAGCCTATTCTTTTCTCTTGTTTCCTCTCTTGTGTAAAAACACTCCGGTCTATCTCTGAATATCTCATTGCATACGTCATAACATCTTCTTATATCCTCTTCATTTGGTGTAGTTTCACGAATTATAATTGTTGTATTACCAATTTTAAATGTTTGTCCTTTCATAATTCATTCCCCCTTTGCTAATGTATACTATGAAAATATTTGAAAACTTGTTATATTTTTATTTAAATTGAACAATCACCTTTTAAAGCTAATTAATACTTCTTTACTTATCGCACCTTAATTAATTGTTCCCTTTTCTTAAATATGGTAAAATAACATATAAAAAAGGGGTGATTTTATGAATCTTTCCAATCAAGATATTGATATACTTGAAGAATCTCTACATCAATTCATTTTTTCTGAATACGAAGATATTCCGAAAAGTGAAAAAATCAGATTAAATGATTTAGCTCTTCAAGTAATTAATAAATTGAAAAATAAAGAATTAGACTTTAATACAAATCACTTATCTATAATGTCCTACTCGTTATATAAATTGATATCCTTTGTTGAAAACTCTTCTATGGCTAAAGATTCTGATTATAAGAATTTCTTAAATAGAGCTAGATTTTTATATAACTCTTTTGAAAAAATTCTAGATTCTCTTTAGTTAACTAACTCACTCTCAATCTAATGAGTGAGTTTTATTATTTCTCTAAGTTCTCTTAATTCTTTTCTTATTTTTCTTCTCTCATTTTTCTTCTCTTCTGATACATCCTCTATATATGACACTTTGAGTGCTATATCATTATTTTCTATGTTATTTCTCATAAAACTTAATAATCGCTTTCTCCTAAAGCTTGATAGCTTTTTTGTTCCCAAACTATCACTACCTCTCTGTAAGAATATTAATAAGCTTGTCCTTATAATTAAAAACCTGTTTAAAACAATTAAGTTCAATTTATTGAACTTTTATTTTAAAAAAATATTCTTGTATCTCATCTAGTTTTATATTTAATAATTCAGCAATCTTAGTTATTTCATCTTGTGAAAAAAATATTTTATTATTTAGCTTCAACGATAATGTTCTCTCCGAAACCCCTGCCGCTTTGGCTAATCTACCTTGAGTTCCGAATTTTTCTATGATTCTTCCTCTTAATTTGTCATAGTTAAACGCCATAATGTCACCTCCTATTGAAAGTTCAATTCTTTGAACACCTTTATGTTAACACTTTATTTTTATTAATGTCAACACTTTTTGTTCAATTATTTTAACTTTTTCGTTTTAATTCTTGAACTTTTGTTCAATAAGGTGTATTCTATTATTTGAAAGGAATGTTGTTATGAATAATGAAAATACATCAACAAGATTAAAACAAATCATGAAAGAGAGAAATTTAAGGCAAGTAGATTTACTAGAAATGGTTCGCCCATTTTGCGAAAAATACAACCTAAAAATTAACAAATCAGATTTAAGCCAATATTTATCTGGAAAAGTTAAGCCAGGCCAAGAAAAACTTTCAATGTTAGGTATGGCATTAAATATAAATGAAACCTGGCTAATGGGGTATGATGTTCCAAAAGAAAAACAATTTGAAACAAAAAACATATCTTTATCGCAAAATGAAACAACTCTACTTGAAAGCTTTAATGCTCTTAATGATTTAGGAATGAAAAAAGTCATTACCTATACTAAAGATTTATTGGATAATCCAAAATATAAAAAAGATGATAATAAAATTCTAGAACTTCCTAAAAATAAAAAGGAGATTTGGGAAGAACCAGGAAAAGAACATTTAATGCCTATAGCTTGTCACGATGATAATCTTACTGATGAAGAAAAAGCTATAGTTAATAAAAAGATAAATGAAATATTAAATAATTTAGATAAATATTAATACATTATACGGAGTACAAATGAGTAATTATGAGAATTTAATATCTATTGCACATTCTCATGGATTAAAAATAATAGAAAGTGATTTGGGCATAGATAAACCATTTGGTAAGTGCATAGGTAATTTAATTATTATAAACAATCGGGTTAATGAATTTGAGAGGTTTTGTGTCTTAGCTGAAGAGTTAGGACACTTTACTCTTACTATTGGTGATATAACTAACCAAAATAATCTTAATAATAGAAAACAAGAAGCAATTGCTCGTAGATGGAGCTATGAAAAACTTATATCTCCTGAAGATATAATATCTGCTATATTATCAGGAGCTAATAATATCTATGATCTAGCTGAAAAATTAAATGTTACAGAAGATTTTTTGATTAAATCTATTAAACATTATAAAAATAAATATGGAGTTTATTATGTTGGTAAAACACATTTGCTAACATTTGATTCACTAAATGTTATAGGCTTTTAAAATATTGAGGTGATAAAATTATGGATACTGATATTTTTGCAATATATCTTAGAAAATCTAGGAAAGACTTAGAAAACAAGGATTATGATGTTTTAAAAAGACACCGTAAAATTCTATTAGATTTTGCCAAGTCCAAAAATATAGTTATACACGAAGAAGATATATACGAGGAAGTTGTATCTGGAGAAACTATTCAAGATAGACCTGTTATCCAAAATCTTCTTAAGAAAATTGAAGTTGGGTATTACAAAGCTGTATTAGTTATGGAAATAGAAAGACTTGCTAGAGGAAATACTATAGATCAAGGTATTATTGCTCAAGCCTTTCAACTAACCAATACCCTTATAATAACTCCTCAAAAAACTTATGATACAAGAAACGAATTTGATAATGAATTTTTAGAATTTGGTTTATTTATGTCTAGACGTGAATATAAAGCTATTAGTAGAAGAATTCAAACAGGTCGAATCCAATCATGCAAAGAAGGTAACTATATCGGTTCTGTAACCCCTTATGGCTATGATAAAGAAAAGCTGAAAGGTGAAAAAGGATATAAGTTAACTCCTAATGATGAGGCTAAAAATGTAAAATTAATATTTGATTTATTTTTAGATGGACTAGGCACTTCTACTCTTGCATTTAAATTAAATGATTTAAATATTAAATCTAGAACAGGTAAACCTTGGACTCCTGCTATGGTAAGAAATATACTGACCAATAAAATTTATATAGGTATTCTAACTTGGGGTAAAAGAGCTAATGTTAAGAAATTAGACAATAACTTAATAAGCAAGACTAGACCAGTTAATCATAACTGTATTGAAAGCAAAGGTAAACATGATCCTATTATTGATGAATTAACATTTTATAAAGCTCAGACTCTTCTTAAATCTAATTCATCAAAAAAAGTTCCTAAAGATAAAGCTCTAAAGAATCCACTTGCTGGAATAATTGTTTGCAAAAAATGTGGCACTAATATGATAAGAAGACCACTTAAAAATATTCCAGATACAATACTCTGTAAAAATCATTATTGTGATAATATTTCGAGTTATCTTTATTTAATAGAAAAAAGACTACTAGATTCTTTACACACCACTCTTCTAGAATACTACTATTATTTAGATAACTATGAAAAAGAAGATTTAAAAAGTAAAAAGAACTATGATATTCAAATAAGAAAGATTGATAAAGACATTAACACTCTAAAAAAACAACATGTAAGGACTTGTGAATTATTAGAGCTTGGAGTTTATTCCCTAGAACTTTTTAAAGAACGCTCTACCTCTATAAATGAACAAGTAGATGCTTTAATCAAACAAAAAGATGAATTAATTAGATTAAACAAAGATAATAAGACCGAAAAAATTATTCAGGCTATACCTAAAATAGAAAATTGTTTAAAAACCTATCATACTCTTAGTATAGAAGATAAAAATAAATTACTTAAGTCAATTATCAAAAAAGCTTATTATCTAAAAACTGCTACTGGTGGACGTTGGAATAAGGAAGCACAAGATAATTTTTCTATTGAATTAGAACTGAACCTTTAACATACATCATAAATGCTCTAAAGAAATGGCTCATGTAGAGATGATAGCTACTATGGCTAATCAACTAATGGAAAATGCTTCTATAGATGAAATTAAAGCTGCAGGCTTAGATGGGCACTATGTTGACCATGGAAAAGCTTTATTCTATACAGATGCTACAGGCAACCCTTGGACTGCAACTTATATACAAGCTAAAGGTGATGTAATCGCTGACTTACATGAAGATATGGGTGCTGAACAAAAAGCAAGAGCAACTTATGAATGGCTAATAAACCTAACAGATGATCCTGATATAAAAGAAATTTTAGGATTTTTAAGAGAAAGAGAAGTTGTTCACTATCAAAGATTTGGTGAAGCTTTAATGGATGTACAAGATAATGTTAAACCTATGAACCTATACTGTAAATAATATAGAAGGTGCGAAGAAAATCAAATCCTCGCACCTTTTTTTATTTCATTATAGCTATTGCCTCTATTTCAACTAATGCATCTTTTGGTAATCTTGCTACCTCTACACAACTTCTTGCAGGGGCATTTTCTTTGAAATATTCACCATATACTTCATTAACATCTCCAAAATCATTCATATTCTTAATATATACTACTGTTTTTACCACATTTTCTAATGAAGTTCCAGCAGCCTCTAAAATAGCTTTTATATTCTCTAAAGATTGTTTTGTTGCAGCTTTTATTTCAGTAACTAGCTCTCCTGTAGAAGGATTTAATGGAATTTGACCTGATGTAAATAATAAATCTCCTACCTTCTGTGCTTGTGAATATGGACCTATTGCCTTAGGCGCTTTTTCTGTAAAAATAACTTCTTTATTCATTTTATTATCCTCCTAGTTTCTATTCGTATATCATTGTAGGCTTAATTGATTTTGGATTATATCCATTATCCTTTAATGCTTTAATTATCTTTTCTTTATGTTCATGTCCAAATGTTTCCATAGTTATTATTAATTCCACTGCACTACTTCTGTTTATACTTACAAATTGATTATGTTCAAGTTTAACTATATTTCCTTGTGCATCAGCTATAACCTTTGAAACATTAGTTAATTCCCCTGGCTTATCTGGTAATAATACAGATACTGTACATATGCGCCCTCTTTCAATTAATCCATGTTGCACTAATGATGAAAATGTAATAACATCCATATTTCCACCACTTATTATTGGAACAACTTTTTTCCCTTTGCACTTTAAATGCTTTAATGCTGCAACTGTTAAAAGCCCTGAATTTTCTGCTAGCATCTTATGGTTTTCAAGCATATCTAAAAATGCACCTATAAGTTCATTATCATCAATTGTTATTATCTCATCTATATTTTCTTTTATATATGGAAATATCTTGCTTCCTGGCGTTTTCACTGCTGTCCCATCTGCAATAGTTTCAACTTTAGGTAATGTAACAACATGTCCCTCTTTCAATGAAACCTCCATACAATTAGCACCAGCTGGCTCTACTCCTATAACTTTTATATTAGGATTTAGCAATTTAACTAGAGTAGATACACCTGAAGCTAATCCACCTCCCCCTATTGGAACTAAAATAATATCAACAGTAGGTAGTTCTTTTATTATTTCCATAGCAATGGATCCTTGTCCAGTTGCTACATCTAAATCATCAAATGGGTGAATAAATGTATATCCATTCTCTTCTGCTAGCCTTAGAGCATAACTACATGCTTCATCATATACATCCCCATAAAGAATTACTTCTGCACCATAAGCTTTTGTTCTATTAACTTTAACTAAAGGTGTAGTTGTTGGCATAACAATTACTGCCTTTACACCATAGGACTTTGCTGCATATGCAACTCCTTGAGCATGATTTCCAGCTGATGCAGTTATTAATCCTTTATTTCTCTCTTCATCTGTAAGAGTACTTATCTTATAATAAGCTCCTCTTATTTTATATGCCCCTGTTTTTTGCATGTTTTCAGGCTTAATATATACCTTATTGCCTGTTAAATCCGAATAAAAATCACTATAAACTAGCTTTGTTTGCAAAATTACTTTTTGTACAACTTCATAAGCTTCTTCAAACTTTTCCAATGTCATCATATTCCAAATTCCCCTTTTATTGCTTTGCTAAAATATACTAATATAATATCATTTGTAATATTTATGTCAATAAAAAAATGGAGTGGATATTTTTACAGATTTTTCTCTCATACTAAAGATAAAAAAGGAAGCTGATATTACACTCAGCTTCCTTTATTACTTTTTAATAGAAATTCCTTGTGGAAATCCAAAAATATTTTGTGGATCATATTTCTTCTTGATTTCTCTTAATTTATTAGTATTTTTACCAAAATATTCTCTTTCATAATCCCCTAACTCTGCATAAGGAAAATTAATAAAAGAACCTTCTGTCATTGCCATTATATTCTTAAATTTATCTACAACCCATGCCCTGTTAGCCGGTGCGTGTTTAGGATCTTCCCATACAGATTGAAAGCCAATTATAAAGTTAGAATTTCTAAACGCAAAAGCCGTATCTTCACTACTTTTATCTCTTACAGCTCCACCTAATCCATAAAATGATACTGCTGCATAATATGCACCTTCAGCTCTATCATCTATTAATTCTATTATTTCCTTAATCTCTTTTTCTGAATAATCTCTAGACACAAATCTTCCTGATGATTTATACTTTTCATAATCTGGATGACTATCTTGAATCTTTCTATTAGCATCTAAAACAGTTGTATAATCTAAAGAAAACTCTCCAAAGCTTGGAATTTTTTTAAATGGTTCAACTATCTTTTTAGCCTCTTCCTTATCCCCATAGAATAATCCAGTAAGCTTTATTCCTTTTCCTTTTGTTTCTGAATTATATATTCCTAGCTTGAAATTAGCTCTTCTATCCAAATTTTTATATTCATTTTGCCACATCTTTATGAATTCTATCTTTTCTTCTAAATCAATATTAGGAAAATCCATATTTATTAATGTAACCATATCAATCTTTTTAGGAATATTAAAAGTCATTGATACTACAACACCAAAATTTCCTCCTCCTGCACCTCTGCAAGCCCAAAATAAGTCACTATTTTCTCTCTCATTGGCTATTATTAAGTTACCCATATAATCAATTAATTCAAGTTCTACTAAACTATCACAAGACAATCCTAATAATCTAGTAGAATATCCCCAGCCCCCTCCAAGTACTAGTCCTGGAACTCCTACTGTAGGACATCCTCCTCCAGGGAATGGATACCCTTTAGATCCTGTTGCTTCATAAAGTTCTCTATTTCTAACTCCACCTTCAATCTTTACTTTTCCTTTATTTTCATCTATGTAAATATTATTCATTTTACTAACATCAATAACTACCACATCATTTCCTGTGGAATACCCTTCATAGTTATGACATCCTGATCTAATTCTTATTGGAAGCTCATTTTTTCTTGCCCAAAGAACTGAATTTCTAACATCGTTTTTTTCTTTGCAATAAATAATTACAAGAGGATATTTCTCTATAGCCCTATTCCAACTCATTCTGCTCTCTTCATATCTAAAGTCATCCCTTGTAACAACATCTCCTGTTAATTCTTTAAAATCATATTTAATCATTAGTAACACCTCTATTTAATAATACAATATTTGCATAATCATTATTGAAATCATTATGGTACACCTTCATATTCCTAATTATATCAGGTATTCCATTTTTAAATTCTAAAAGACAAATACCTTTATGATATTTATTTATACATTTATAAGGAAGTAAAAACCACTCATGTATTATAGCTTTTATTTCTACATCTACCTCTATCTCTTCACTTTTATCTAAATTTCTTAAAGTATTAAATCTACTTCCCACATAAATATCTTCCTCTAGTATATTAGAAAAGATAAATATAAAATTCTCATTATATTGTATCTCTTTAAAGTCATTAATACACCTTTCAAACTCTTTATAATACTCCCCCTTCCCTTTTTCTTTCATAACCCTTTCAGGAAAAATTTCATTCTTATATCTATTATAATATCCCTCATCACCTTTAAAAGTTAATCCCATAATTTTAGGTCTTAAGTCTTCTTGATTTAATTCTTCTAAAAACTTAGTCTTCATTTTTATACTCCCATCCATATTCTCTATATATTTATTAATACAAATAAATTCCTCTAAGTCCAGTAGTTGAGTCAACAAAAAGTGGAATATTAGGTGGATTAAACGTAAAGTAAGTAAATAGAACTACACCAAGTAAACAAATAAACAACGAAGAATAAAATACTACTTTATTATATTTATAATTCTCATAATACTTTAATCCAATTAATTGTCCTATAAAAACCCCCAGTATAAGCGAAAATATATCAAGTACTAAGTTTTGTATGCCAAAGGCACCTGTATAAGTATAAAAAAAAGTTATTATTATAATAGGACTTATAATTATGGATATTGCCATAGATACAATCCACTTTCTTATATCTATATACATTTTTCCGCGGTATATAAAATATCCAATCCCCCACCATAATACCGTAGGATAAAAAGCTAATTTTAGATGTTCCCATATACTTTCATTTATTGGTGTAAAAATTCCTACAATCTTTATATTGCCACTAAAACCATATAAAAAGTGACTTAATGATGAAATAAGAACTATAGCAATAACGCCATACAACATATATTTTTTTATTAAGCATGATTTATTAAACATATACTCTCCTTAAAGTTAATTTTTTAATATTATATGAAAATCTATATCTAAAAGTATATCTATTTATAAATTCTTTATAAGTAAATGATATAATATAATTAATCTGAAATTATGGAGTGATTATATGTTAGAACTATTAAAAAGTAGAAGAAGCATAAGAAAATATAAAGATACACCTATTGAAAAAGACAAAATAGATAAAATAATAAAATCGGCACTTCTTGCACCATCTTCTATGAACAAAAAGCCAGTAGAATTAATAGTAGTAAATGAAAAGTCTACTTTAGAAAAACTTGAAAAGTGTAAAAACAGGGGCACACTTGCTTTGAAAACTTCACCTGTTGCTATAGTTGTAATTGGTGACTCTTTAACAAGTGATGTTTGGATAGAAGATGCTTCTATTGCTTCAACCTTAATTCAACTTGAAGCTGAAAGTCTAGGCCTAAGATCTTGTTGGATACAAATGAGAAGTCGACAAGGTGAAAATGATGATTCTGAAAAAGAAGTAAGAAATGTATTAAACATACCAGATAATTATGGTGTACTAAGCATAATTGCTTTAGGGTATAAGGATGAAGAAAAAATACCTTATGATGAAAACTCATTTAACTTTAATAAAATTCATTACAACAAATTCTAATTTGAAAGGTGATGCAGCTTACTGCTGTATCACCTTTACTCCATTATTTTCATATTCTATTGTGCATTTACCACCATTTTTTAATTCTCCAAAAAGAATTTCATCTACAAGTAGAGATTTAATTTCTTTATCTATAACTCTTATTATCTCTCTTGCACCATATTCTTCACTAATTCCTTTATTCTCAAGAAAATCTATACAAGAATCTCCCCAGCTTAAATCTATCTTCTTTTCCTTTAACTTATCTTTTAATAAATTAAGTTGCTTTACTACAATGTTTCTACTCATTTCTTTATTTATAGGATTAAACACTACCACCTTACTTAATCTATTTCTAAACTCTGGAGTAAAAATTTTCTTAACCTCTTCAGTTATTCCTTCCCTAGTGACCTCTCTATCTCCAAACCCAATTAAACTTTTACCAACCTTACTTGCTCCTGCATTTGAAGTCATTATAAGAATTACATTTCTAAAGTCCGTTTTTCTCCCCTGGTTATCTGTTAATGTAGCATAATCCATAACTTGAAGAAGAATATTAAATATATCACTATGGGCTTTTTCTATTTCATCTAGTAATAGCACACAATGAGGATTCTTTTTTACACTATCTGTTAATAGTCCTCCCTCTTCATATCCTACATACCCAGCAGGTGCTCCTATTAACTTAGCAACAGTATGTTTTTCTACATACTCACTCATATCAAATCTTATAAGTTCTATGTTTAAAATATTAGCTAGAGTTTTTGCAATTTCAGTTTTACCAACACCTGTTGGTCCTACAAATAATAAGCTAGCAACAGGTTTATTGTCATCATTAAGTCCTGCCCTTGATAGCTTTATTGCCTTAACTACTTCTTTTATTCCTTCTTCTTGACCAAATACCTGTGATTTTAGTTCATCTTCTAACTTGCTTAACTTTTCAATTTCATCTATTTCTACTGTTTGTTTTGGTATATTACAAATCTTAGATAAAACTTCTTCTATCAGCTTATTATCAACAGTTTGAACCTTCTTTTTTAATGGGTGCATCACTCTATAAGCACCTGCTTCATCAATTAGATCAATTGCTTTATCAGGTAAATATCTTTCATTTATATACTTATCACTCAATTCCACTGCATGTTCTAAAGTGCCTTTAGAATATTTTACTCCGTGATAATCTTCATAATAACCTTTTAAACCACTTAATATTTTTATAGTTTCTTCTACTGAAGGCTCTTTTATATCTATGTTTTGAAACCTTCTAAGTAAACTTTTATTCTTAGAAAAATGCTTATTAAACTCATCATAAGTTGTTGCCCCAATTACTCTTATCTTACCTTCTGTTAAGTATGGCTTCAACATATTAGATACATCAAAAGTTCCTCCGTTAATTGCTCCTGCCCCAACAATATTATGAATTTCATCTATATAAAGAATGGGATTAGAATACTCTGCTACTCCATCCATAACCATTTTAAAACGCTTCTCAAAATCTCCTCTATATTGAGTTCCAGCTAAAAGCCCACCTAAATCTATTGAAAATATTTTAGAATCACTTAATTTCTCTGGAACCTTTCCTTCATTAATAAGTCTTGCAAGCCCAAAGGTAATGGCAGTCTTCCCTACCCCTGCCTCACCTATGTGTATAGGATTATTCTTATATTTTCTGCATAAAATTTGCATAGTTCTTTCAAGTTCTAACTCTCTACCTATAAGAGGTGAATAACCCTCTACTACATCATTTAAGCAGGTTACATAAGCTTTCCATCCTTCATCCTTTATTTCTTTTTTCTCCCCCTCTTCAGCTATAACCTCTTTATTTACTCTTTCTTCCCCCTGCAAATCACATAACTCATATAAAAGGTCAGTCCATTCAACTTGAGACAACAGATAATAAGCAGCGTAGCTCTCTTCTAAATTTATAATACCATCTAAAAGATGTGATAACTCAACTTGATTTCTATCACTAGCTTGTGCTCTAGATGATGAATATAAAATCACTTCATTGAAAGAGTGGCTTCCTTGAGGCTCATGTCCTTCAATAATATTTATATTTTCATTAATATATCCTTGTAAGTCCTCACGTAATTTAATAGTATCTCCACCAACATTTTTGAAAGCCTTACTAAAATCCTCATTAAATGTTGTCATATATAATAAATGTTCTGGAGTTATATATTCATGATTATTTTCTTTGGCATAATTTATAGCTTTAACAACTATTTCTTCTACTACTGCAGATAGTCTCATTTTCTTTCCTCCTATGCAACTTCCATAGTAACCTTAAATGGAAATCCCTCTTGTCTTGCTAATAATGTAGTTTCTTCTACCTTACTTCTTGCTATATCATAAGAATAAGTACCTACCATAGCACTTCCACCCTTATGTACTTTCATCATTAAATCATTAGCTTCCATTTCATTTTTATTAAATATATTCATTAAAACAAATATAACAAACTCCATTGAGGTAAAATCATCATTATGCATAATAACCTTATATCTTTTAGGTTCTTTAACCTTAACTCTTGTCTTCTCAGTTATTGATGTACTAGTTGCCATAGTTATCCTCCTACATCTAATCTATATTTTATTATAATAGTAAAGTTACTATAAAAGTAATTTATTTTCAATTATATTTATGCATTCTATGGTAACATAATCTAAAAAAGACTTGGCCACATGCCAAGTCTTCTTGATTTACTTTATCTTTATAGTACCTATAGAATTACTCTCTCTACTTTTCAGCTAGTATTCCAGCGCCAACTAATCCTGCATCATCACCCATATTAGCTAATTTAATATTCACTTCTATTCCTTCAAAAACTCTTTTCTTTACTTCAACTTTAATATCTTCTATAAAATCAGGGTTATTAATAATAACTGATCCACCTAATACTATAACTTCAGGATCTACTGTAACTATTATATTTGCTATAGCCTTTGACACATTAATTACCCAATCTCTTATAATATCACTTAAGACACTATTATCTTCTTTTGCTCCCTCAAATACTTCTTTGGCAGTTAATTTATTTCCTAATTTAGAACTAGCAATTCTTGCAATATTGCTTCCACTGCATTGCCCTTCAAGACCGCCAAGATTCATATTTGAATGTTTATAATTATCTTCATTTATAATCATATTTCCTATTTCTGCTGCGATACTATTAAATCCAGATACAATCTCTCCTTTATATATAAAGCCTCCACCAACTCCTGTTGATAAAGTTACATAATATACACTTTCACAGCCTTTTCCTGCACCAATTATAGCTTCACTAAGTGCTGCTACATTAGCATCATTATTAACTTTAACTGGTAAATTTAATTCTTTTTCAAAGTATTCTTTTACATTAAAACATTCACAAGTTCTTAAATTGGGTGCTACTAAAATCTTTCCTTTTTTTATATCTAAAGGCCCTGGACAACCTACCCCTACAGCAACTATACTCTTATAATTCCATACCTCTTTAATTCTAGTTACTATTTTATTTAAATTATACTCTGGCCCTTTTGGCACCTCATTTCCAACTTTAAATTTATCTATCAACGTAAAGTCTTCATCAAATAAAGCTGCTCTTAGGTTTGTTCCACCTATATCTATTCCAATATAATATTTCATCTCTTTATTACCTCTATACATAGCTCTTTAACAAAGTTAACTCTCCTTGTATTGTGTACTTTCCTAATTTAGCAGGTATTAGAATACTATCTCCCTTTAGTATATCCATCTTTGTCCCATCTTCTGAAATAATAGTTCCCTTCCCATCAACACAAGTAAATATAAAGAATTTATTTATATCACTATTTTCTGATACTTCACTACTAACAACATATTTTTCTATAGTAAAATATTCACTAGCGCATAATATTCCTTTCTCATAACCACAAAAACTAACAAGCTTTTTTCCACTAGCATTTATAGGCTTTAAATTAAAATCAATTACATCCATTGACTTTTCCACATGAATTTCTCTTGGTCTTCCATAATCATAAATCCTATATGTTATATCACTACTTTGTTGTATCTCCGCTATAATAACACCTTCGCAAATAGCATGTACTAATCCACTATTTATAAGAAAACAATCCCCTTTTTTCACTTCAATTTTATTTAAATATTCTTCTGTCTTACCTTCTCTTATAGCCTTTTCAAAAATCGCCTTATCACAATTCTTTGTTCCAACTATTAAAGAAGCTCCTGGCTTTGCATCTACCACATACCATGCTTCAGTTTTTCCTAAAGAATTTTCTACCCTCTTTGCATATTCATCACTTGGATGAACCTGTACAGATAATTTTTCTTTTGAATTAATTAACTTTACCAATAAAGGAAACTCTTTATTTTCAAAACTTTCTCCTAACAATTCTGTTCCATACTCTTTAATTAATTCTTCAAAAGTCTTTCCTTTTAAATATCCATTAGAAACTATACTCATTCCGTTATGATGACATGCTATATCCCAGCTTTCACCTATATCTCCATGTGGTAAATTTTCTCTAAAACTTTCAAAATCTCTTCCTCCCCAAATCTTTTCATAATATAAATTTTCAAATTTTATCGGATACATAACTATATATTCCTACCTTTCATTTAACAAGTTATATAATGCGCCTATCATATTAGCATCATTTCCATGTATACACTTCTTAACAATAGGCTTTATTTTACCATCAGTATTATTACACATAATTTCATCTAACTTTTCATTAATACTTTCAATATACCCTTCTCTTTCACTTATAGCTCCACCTAAAACTATAACCTCAGGATCATAAGTATATTGAATATTGTATATTCCAATAGCCATATATCTAAAATACTTATTAACCTCTTCAACAGCTATGATATCTCCTTCATCATATAATTGAAATGCTTTAAGCCCATCAATATCTTTTTCTTCTAAACCTTTTCTTTGAGAAATAGCTCTAGCTAAAGCAGATGTTGATCCAACTCTACTCCATGTTAAGTATTTTTCTTCACCATCTTTATCATAATCTACAATACAATAACCAAACTCTCCGCCATGCTTATGTATTCCAGTATGAACTTTTTTATCTTTTACTATTGCCCCTCCAATTCCAGAGCCACAAACAACAAAAGCACAATCATTTTCTTCTTTAGCTGCTCCAAGCCAACACTCACCTAATGCTGCACAATTAGCATCATTTTCTATGGCAACATCTAATCCTGTTTTTTCTTTTAATATTTCTTTAAAGTTTGGTCCATGAATATAAGGAATTGCACTTGCACCACCTACAATTCCAGTTATAGAATCAACAGCACCTGGTGAACTTATAGCTATTCCTTTTAAATTAAAATTGTCTTTATTAATATTAACTATTTTAGATAGTTCTTCAAAAAATTGATCTACACTGTCAACAACCTTTATCTTATCCTTCGTTAATATATCTCCCATTTTACTCATTATGGACCACTTTACTGATGAACCTCCAATGTCAAAAACAATATAATTACTCATATATTTCCCTCCAAAAATTAATCGTTATATAATTGTAATATTCTAGGTTTTATTATATCTGTTATTTTTTCATATCCTTTTTCTGTCAGATGTAATCCATCTGTAGTATAAATCTCTTTGATATTCCCACTAATTTTATCTAATAATGTACTATATATATCTATAAACTCAACATTCTCATATCTATTACAAATATTTTGAATTTCTTTATTTACTATACTTATATTGAAATTAGTTCTTAAACATTTTCCCGCCTTAGGGCCTTGTTTGTTTTCATCACATGGTGTAGTAGAAGCAATCATTATCTTTACTTCTTTAAGATTTCCTCTAACTAATCTAATTAACTTTTCAATATTTAACGCTATTTCTCTAGGACTTCTCATATTAGTATTTCCTAAATCATTTGTTCCAACTGAAATATATACTAAGGATGGTTTGTATTTTATAACCGCCTCATCACAAATCCATAGCAATGTTTCTGATGTAAATCCCCCTATACCACAGTTATATTTATCATTTATTTCAGGAATGTATTTATTAATATCATATCCTTGAACAATAGAATCTCCATAAAAAACAACTCCATTTTCTTTGGAAATTCTATTATTAACTATAACCTCTTTCATCCTATCAACTTGAAATTCTCTTAACTGATACTGGTCATCATTAAAAATCATATTTTCCTTCATAAAGCTCTCCTTTCAACAATAGGGTGGCATAATTGCCACCCTTATTATTAAAATCCATTATTTTGTGATACTTCTTTTATCCATCTTCCAGATTTTTTAATAGTCTTTATCTGTGTAGGTAAATCTACAGCTATATATCCATATCTATTTTTATAAGCATTAGACCATGACCAACAATCAATTGGAGTCCATGAATGGAATCCAAAGCAGTTTGATCCTTCTACTATTCCCTTATGAAGATATTGTAGATGTTCCTCGAAGAATTCTATTCTATAATCATCCTCAATAATTCCTTCATTATTAATATATCTTTCTTCTCCTTCTACTCCCATACCATTTTCTGATATATACCAAGGAATATTGTTATAATTATCTCTTATATTTATAGCAATATCGTACATACATTGAGGATATATTTCCCACCCTCTATATGGATTCATTCTTCTTCCTGGCATCTCATAATTTTCGAAGTACTTACCTGGCATCCAACCATTTCTATTATCAAATTCTACTTCCCTAGCTTTAACTCTTCTTGGTTGATAATAATTAACTCCTAAGAAATCTATTGTATTATTCTTTATAATACTCATTTCTTCTTCAGTTGAATTCCATAATACATTATCTTTTTCTAATGTAGAAACTAATCCTTTAGGAAATTCTCCTTTAATAGCAGGATCTAAGAATGAATTATTAAAGAAATCATCTGCAAATTTTGCAGCTTCTAAATCTTTACTATCATTGCTTCTTGGATATGAAGGTGTTAAGTTAAGAATAATACCTATTTTGCCATCTTGCCCTTGTTTTCTATAGGCTTCAATTACCTTAGCTGATGCAAGATTAAGATTATATAATACTTGTACAGCTTTTTTACCATCAACTAACTTTGGATAATGGAATTGATATAAATATTCACCTTCTACTACAACTATAGGTTCATTAAATGTTGTCCAGTACTTAACTCTATCCCCGAATAATTTAAATGCTGTTTCTGCAAACCTAACAAATAAGTCTACAACATGTTTCGATTCCCATCCCCCATACTTATCATACAAATCTACCGGTATATCAAAGTGGTGTAGATTCATGACTGGAATCATATCATTTTTTATACACTCATCTATAACATCATTATAGAACCTTATAGCATCCTCATCTGCTTCTCCAGTCTCAAAATCCTTTATTAATCTTGTCCATTGAATTGACGTTCTAAAAGAGTTTAAACCTATTTCTTTTAGCATAGCTAAATCATCTTTATAACTATTATAAAAATTTGATGCTATGTTTGGTCCTACTCTATCAAAGAAAGCTTCTGGCTCTATATCATACCAATAATCAAATACACTATCATGTTTTTTGTTAAATCTCCCTTCTGATTGAGGGCCAGATGTTGCAGAGCCCCACCAGAAGTTTTCTGGGAATACATATTTTTTATTCATACTACTACTCACTTTCTTTAAAGTTAATTATTTAATTTATTTCTTCAGCTTTTAATTTTTCTTCATTTTTGATTGTAAATCTATCTAATGATTTTATAAATGGCATCCATGTAACAAATACTATGGCAAAGTTAACTATTTGCAATAATCCCCCTCTTAATGAGTTTGTTGCTAAAATTCCACTAAAGAACATTGGAACTGTCCAAGGTACAGCAACACCTGTTGTTTTTGGAACTAATCCTGTCTTCATTGCAAAATAAGACACCGCTACAACTAACATTGGTGCTATAACCCAAGGAATTAAAATTGTTGGATTCATTACTATTGGCAAACCAAATATTATTGGTTCATTAACATTAAAAACTCCTGATGGTGCAGCAAGTTTTGCCACTTCTCTCATTTGTCTACTCTTACAGAATATAAATATTCCAACTATTACTGCTAGGGTCATACCTGTACCACCCATTCCAACAGTAAATGTTTCAATAAATTGTTTTGTAATTACATTAGGAATATCTGTTCCAGCTACAAACGCCTCATAGTTTTCTAATGACAAAGTATTCCAAATTGGATCTAATACTGAATTTACAATTATTTGACCGTGTAATCCAAAGAACCATAATATTTGAATTGCAAATATTGCAACTAAAGTTGCTAGAAGTCCACTACCTAATGATATTAATGGCATTTGAATTATTTCATATATACAATCATGTATATTTCCCCATGGTGTATAAGTGAAAATAGTTCTTATAACTAAGAATAAACCGATTACAATACATCCAGGAATTAATGCAGCAAATGATTTTGCAACTGTTGGTGGCACTCCATCTGGCATCTTAATTGTCCAATTTCTTTTAATTGCCCAAACATAAACTCTTGTCGATATAAAGGATCCTATAATACCTACAAACATTCCTTTTGCCCCTAATCTAGCAATTGGAATTACATCATTAATTACTGTTCCATTATCCGCAGTAACAGTAAGTGGAGTTAATACTAAGAATGCTGCAACCGCTACACCTGCTGCAAATATTGCATCTACATCATAGCTTTTAGCTAAATAATATCCTATACCTATTACCACAAACAATGTAGCTATACTCATAGTAGCCGAAGGTAATATACCAAAAATATTATTAATTGCTGCAACGCCATCTGCTCCTATAAGCTTGTCCAAATAAGGCAAATTCATAACTACTACTGCAAGTGAACCAACGATAGTTAATGGAAAACTTAGCATAAATGCATCACGTAATACAGACAATATTCTACTAGAAGCTAATTTTCCTGCAATGGGTAATAACTTTTCTTCAATTAAAGACGTAAATTTATTCATAATTATCATCTCTCCCAAAATATTTAGATAGTGATATCACCTTTTATGGAATCCATTACATTAAATATACAATACATCATATCCTTTGTCAATAAAAAGATATATCTTTTAATTAATAAAGTAATGTTATTTGCTAAAATAATAAAAAGAGACTTATCCAAAGTCTCTTTTTACCTTACTTTATACTAATGCTTTTAAATTCAAATTTATCACTTCTATGCCTAGATTTTGAATATTCAAATGCTTGACCAGTATCCAAATAGGCTGTCTGTTCTACTTCTAGAATAGGAAAGTTTTCATTTATCTCTAAATACTCTTGTTCTATTGCTGTTGGTAAAGATGCTCTTATTGTCCTATGAGCACTTTTTATCTTTAGATTTAATTTATTCTCTATATATTCATATATAGAGCCTTTAAGCGTATCAAATTTTACACCAGGTATAAGATCTATTGGCATATATGTATATTCCATTACATATGGGACTTTATCTGCATACCTTGCTCTTACTATATAATATACAAACTCATCTTCTGAAATTTTTAATTTTTCTGCTATTTCTCCCTCAGCATTAATCACTTTAAATTCTACAATTTTAGATATAATTGTCTTATCGCTAAAAGTCTTTGAAAATCCTTCAAACTGATATGATGTACTAATATGAGAAACCTCTTTATCATCAATGTCCTTTACGAAAGTTCCAGCTCCTCTTCTCTTCACTACTAATCCCCTCATCACCAATTTGTCCATAGCTTTTTTAATAGTAATCCTACTTACTCCATATTTCTCACACATTTCTTTTTCTAATGGTAATTGGTCATTAGGGCGATACTCTCCAGATTCTATCCTATTTTTTATATCCTCTGCTATTTCTTCATATTTTAGCATCTAAGTGCACCCCACTTTTTATGATTATAACTTTATTATATCAATTTATATTAATTTGTCATATCTTTTATTAATATAAAAAATAACCAATATAAGCTTTTCTAGGAGTACTCTATATTTCTATTCTTTTAGAAATAACTAATGAAATGATAACTCACTCTTCTCTTACACTAAAGTTCTATTCTTAAATCAGCTTTTTTATCAATCACCTTATAAATTATAAACCCAATCATTCCACCAAGAGTATTCAAAATAATATCATCTATATCACAAGATCTAAAATTTCCAAAATACATAGATATATACTGAACCACCTCTATAGATAATGATACCAATGCACAAGTAATTACTGTTGATTTAAAACTTCTTAGTCTTTTAAAAAACATTGGTATGAATATTCCTAGAGGCAATAATAAAAGAATATTCCCAAGTATATTTTTAATCCAAAATCTAACCATATAACTCTCCATTTCTATTGGTACTTCATATATATCTTTTATAGTATTAAAAACCGGTACTATATTCATAGATGGTTTTCCTATATAACCACCTATCACTAAAGGAAAAAATGTTACTATAATAACCATAAGTATATAAAATTTAAACATTAAACTCATAACTTCTCTAAAGTTCAAAAACTTCTCTTCTTTATTCCTTTTTATAAATTTAATCATTTCTATAATAAGAATTATTATACTTCCTACTATAAATGCAAATTTCATTCCTAGCATATTAATACTCTCCCCTTAAGCTTTTTCCCATGTATATATTCATTATAATTCCAATCCCAAGAAAGCTTATTATTATATTGGAACCTCCATAACTTATAAAAGGTATTGAAACAGAATAAAAGTTCAAAATTCCAAAATTATATAAAAATCCTAATATATACTGACATGCAAATATACTTGATATTATAATAATTAATCTTTTTCCATAGATATCGCATATCTTTCCACTAATTTTAAACATATATATAATTAAAAATAAAACTAAACATAATACTAACACTCCAAATGCCCATCCAAAGCTGTATATTAATGATGATATAATACAATCTGAGATATTATTAGGAATTATCTCTAGATTAACTCTCGTTCCTTTCCCTATAAACACCGATGAATCTAATAATTCTTTTATAATATTATGTAAATAGTTATCATAACTGTTCTGACTATAGATTAAAATTAAAGCTATTATAAACATAAACATTAACCAAAAAGTAAGTTTTTTATTTTTAGTACTTATATATAATAAAAATATTAATGTTACTGTATATACTATTGCTACTCCTAAAGAATACTTTAATATTATCAACAAACCTAAGGGAATAAAGCTTAAAATCACTCCATAAATCATTCCTTTTTTTGTATCCCATTTAATATCTTTAAAAATTCCTACTAATGAAATTAAGAATATATTAACTGCTAAATCTCTTACATTAATAGATATTGGTCCAATATTAATCCAACTATTAATATTATTTACAGGACTATTAAACAAAAATAAAACTATAAATAAAGCTATTGATAATATATATAAATGCGCAGACTTATTTTTTATTTTTCTATAGTCAAAAAATGATATTAATAGAAATGCTCCTATCCCCAAAGTAGTGTAAATAATCATCTTATTTATAAAAAAATATTCATTTCCCCAATAATTATATGCATTTCCTCTTAATGAATACATAGTAATTATCCCTGTTATAATTAGAAAGGCAACTGTAATTAATATTCTATAATTAAACTTTTCCTTATGAACCTTGTTCAATTCTTCTCCCAAGATATCAGAACTTCCCATATCTCTTAATGCTTTTTCTTCTGCTATTTTTTCACTATCACCACATTTAATATAATCCTTTTTCTTTTCTTCTATATGAGCATATAATTCTTCCTTAATTTGATTGTGTGCTCTCTTACTTTTAATCTTAAGGCAAACAGACTCTAAATATTTAATTATATTCTCTTCTCCCTTTACTTCCATCCCATACCCTCCAAGTTCAACGCTCTTCTTGTGCTTTTATTATAATCAGTACTCTCTTCCTTTTTGGACATATACTCTCTTCCTATATCAGTTAATCTATAATACTTTTTATTAATCTCATCCTCTATCCAGTAAGAGGTAAGTAACCCTTCCCCCTCTAGTCCATGAAGTATTGGATATACTCCTCCTTCTTTTAAAGTAAAACTCCCCCTAAATTTAATTTCAATTTCCTTCAATATTTCATATCCACACATATCTTTTCTGCTAATCAAAGTTAATATCATAATATCTATATCACTATTTGTAGTTATTCTTTCTTCATTAACTCTTTTTAAAATATTAGTTAATATTTCGTCTTTAGAAATTAAGTTTTCATCTATTGATTTCTTTATTAAATCTTTTTTATTCATAATTATCACCTACAAATTAAATTCCTTATTTATTTCTTTCATAGTTCTATAGAGCCTATTTTTTACAGTAGACTCATTAACCTTTAATATATTAGCTATATCTTTTATTTTTAAATCCTTGCTAAAATATAAAATAAATATTTTAAGAGTTAATGAGTCCTTATCCTTTAAATATTTCCATATAGAATCACAAAGTAGCTTTTCATCATAGTTGTGTTCAACCTTTAAATCTGTTTTTAAATTAAGAAACTCTTCCTCGCTCTCTGAGGAAAAAACAGGAATAAAATTTTGACTGAGCTTTAAAATACCGTAATGTCTATATACCTCATTTCTTGCAATCCTAATAAGATACTTTTTATAATCTTTTATATTTTTATTTGATAATGCTCTATAAAACTTTAGGTATGTATTTTGAACCAAATCGCCTACATCATCTATATTTCTACATTTCGATAATATATATTTAAAAATATCCTCATAGGTTTCGTTATAAACTGATACTAATATCTCTTCTGAACTTACTTCACTCATAGCTTTAATCTCCACGCGCGTTCCCACCCTTCACTTATAATGATGATAGAATTGTATATTTAGTTTCATTATAAAATAAAATTGTGATAAAATATTATTTCATATTATAAAATCCTAATTAAGGAGGATAAAAATGATAATAAAAGATATATTATATGGAGAATTCCAGGTAGAAGACATATTTGAGATTTTAATAAATACAAAGGAAATTCAAAGATTAAAAAAAATTCATCAAGGTGGAGCTAGTTTTTTAGTTAATCCAAAATTGAATATTACTAGATATGATCATTCTATTGGAACTATGCTATTAATTAGATTGTTAGGTGGAAGTATTGAAGAACAGATTGCAGGACTTTTTCATGATATTTCACATACTGCTTTTTCTCATGTTATTGATACTGTTTTAGATAATAAAAAGGAAGACTACCATGAAATTATTTTAGAAGATGTAATAAATAACTCAGATATCCCCAAAATATTAGAAAGCAATGGTTACAATTATAAAGATATTTTGCTTCATCATAAAAGGTGGAACATATTAGAAAAATCAGCTCCTAAACTTTGTGCAGATAGAATAGACTATACTCTTAGAGATATGTATAACAATGGGATAATTACTATTGAAGATATAAAAAAATTTCTAACTAATATTAGGGTTATTAATGATGAAATAGTAGTTACATCCCTTGAAACAGGCGAATGGTTTGTAGAAACTTATTACAAAGAAGTTCTTGATTTCTTTATGGACCCTTTAAATATATATTCTAATTATAAATTTGCAGAAGTTTTGAAATTAGCCTTAAATAAAAAAATAATAACCTTAGAAGACTTTTTAAAGGATGACAATTATTTATTAACTATTTTAAGTTCCTCAAGAAACTCTGAAATAATTAATTTACTAAATTCTATTTCTCCAAATACAAAAGTAGTAGAAGATGACTCAAACTATGATATATACAAAGTCAATAAATTAAGAATAATTGACCCTACTATCTATATAAATAATACACTAAATAAAATATCTAATTTATCTTCATACATTAGACAGACAAATAAAGACGCAATCAAAAAGTCCCTTAAGGGATCTTATATAAAAATAGAAAGGAGTTAGTCAATTGGCTAACTCCTAAAGGCTATTTATTATATTTTTTTAAAATTCTTATATAATGATTAGCTTCTCTTATAACATGGTCAGAAAGAAGAGGCAATATTATTGATCTAATTTTACATTCTAATATTCCCTTTGTTCCATCCTTCTTAAAATCTCTTAGCTTAATAGTTTGTGATAAAGTATCATCAGTAACACTTAACTTTGTATCATCTGTAATACTTTCAGCTCTCTTTATTAACTTTTCAAATTCATTAGCAAATTTATTTGATTTAACAATTAATTCATTTTCGCTAGGATCTAGTAAACCTCTAATAAACAACGCATGTTCCATCATAATCTCATCCCAAAATAATTCTGTTTTTCTAATATCGCTCTTTTCTATATCTTTATTATTTTCTAATTCTTTTATGTATGCTCTATAAGTCTTTGCTTCCTCTATTAAATGTTCATTGAACATTGGATAGTTTAGTGTAAATAGTTCGCAACATAAAACATCACTTAATATCTTTATCTTAAACTCAATTAATCCATCTAGTAATTTTATAGCTCTATTATTGATATTCTTTATATAACTTATAATTCTGTCATTATCATTTTTATTCACTTTGCATTCAAGCTTATTTTCCATCAAGGTAATTTTAGTATTTATATCTATTCCTGTATAATATCTTGTTTTCTTTTCTGCATCCAAAGTATATTTAGTAATAATTTCTCCAGAATCTAATAGCTCTTGTCCAATTCGCCCATTACTTACTTTTACTACATCCTGTAATATCTTTTCAAACTTAAACTTATAGTTATCAGCTATCTTTGCTAACTTTTTATTTTTATCTGTAAATCCCACCTCTAAAAAAATTGAATGCTCTTTCATAATTCTAGCCCAAAAAAGATGCAATTCTAGTGATAAGTCAATGTACTTTTCCTTACTTATCATAATTCTCCTCCAAATAATTTTCTTATAATATATTTATTAAAAAATCTTATTTTTGTGTTAAGAAATAAAAAATAAAAGTAGCCTAACTCTACGTTAAGCTACTTTTATTCACTAATTTGCTATTATACTATCAATACCATAATATTTACTAAAGTATTTATTATGAACATAGTCTTTGTTATTACTAAAATCAAATCCACTAAAAAACCTATTTTTCTTATAATTTATCGCCTTTACTTCTATATTCAAGTTTCCTTTAGATTTTTCACTCTCTACAAAATTAATCATTGAAGAATACTCTTTATTATAATAAACTCCATTTTTTATAGACGGAATTATAGTTCCAAATATCAACAAAAACCCAATTAACGTAATAGACCAAAATAAAATATTATGTTCACTAATTAGATAATATAATTTAGAACCAAGTATACATGTTCCTAAAATAATAAATATTCCTCCACCAAAAGATGATCTCACTGAATAGGTACTTGGATATATCATCATTAAGTTAGAGATAATCGCAGATAATACTAATAGTAGGGATATAACTAATTCTTTATTCTTGCACCCATACTTATAAATATATATAGCTAATAAAGCAAAGAATAAAAGACATATTATTAAGTAATTCCGTTGTAGTACTATCTTTAAAACAGGAAGATAGTTTTCTTTAAATTTAACACTCATATCTCTTGGAATGTTATATTCATTATATTCTACTTCTGATCTAATAATATTACCTGGAGATAACATTAGAACAGCTGCCCCTATAGATGCAGATATCCCCCCTACAATACTCCATATTTTAATTCTTTTTTCTACTATTTTAGAATAAATAATATAAACTAGATTAGCTCCTATAATAATAGGAACAACATTCTCATTCCCCATTCCTGCTAAAAACCCTAATATAGTAATAACTATATACGTTTTTAAGTTATCATTTAGTTTTTTCTTGCCAAAAAAGTCTAATAAATATGGATATATATATAACATAGATAACATCATCAACCACAAATAATTAAAAGAACCAACTTCCCATAATATAGTTTCTGATACAATAGGAGCCCCAAATAGTACTAGCATATGCACTATCCATATCTTAAACCAATCATTTTCTTCATCATTAATTCCTAATGTACATTTATAAATTAAAAAACAAAATATAAAATATACTATTGTATTACAAATTGCAAATATACCTCGTCCCCACCATAAAAATAAATGTGATAAGAACATAGGAATTACTCTTCCTCCCCAGCTATTATAAAAAATTCCTAAAGACTTAAATATGTCACTAAAATTACTAATTCGCTCGCTTGTCCCAAAAATAAAAGCATAATTATAATCATCAGCATAAATAGGCTGCAAATAAGATAATATAAAAATAGAAACTAATATTATTCCTAATAAAACTATACTAAATAAATTCTTCACTACTTTTTTATTTGACACTAAATCCCTCCCTATATTACTTTTAGAATTACTCTCTTAATCCATACAAATGAATAACATCTCAATAGCAATATAATTTATCAATAAATCTAAATAAAAGAAAAAGAGATGTGGTTCTAAATATTTATGCTATATCCCTTTTAAAATATTGTTTTATAGTGCAAGCCCTAAAATAATTGCAATAATAAGTAATCCATCCCCCTCTAAACATAGTTTAAATAATTTCTTTTTACTACTGCTCTTATATTCCTTCACTTCTAATTCACTGTTCTTATCCTCTATATAATGGATAAATTCCTTTACTTCAATAGGCAAAGATTTACTTGGAATAAATATATCTTCCTTAATATCTATTAACTTAATAATTAATCCAGAATGGATCTTTATTATCTGAGTTATTGATTTAAGTGGTGCTTCAATATAGGAATATTTATTTTCTCTACATATTTTATTCTCATCCACTTTAAAAGAATATATAGTATCTATATCAACAAATTGCTTTTTATATTTTTTCATACCTATCTTTTTTCCTAATAAACATATAAGAATTACTATAACTGTTATTCCTAAAAATAATAATAAAATAGCTGTAGTAATATTAGATGCAAATTTATATTTATTAAAAAGCTTAAATACGTTTATAAATACCAGTATATACCCTAATAACTTTACACAACAGGACATATAGATTTTATTAACCACCGCACTACCTACCCTATAGTTAATATACTCCCTATATTCAAATTCACTTTCAGAAGGTGAAAATTTAAAATTCATTGTAATACCACCTCACCTCTTTATATTTTTCTATATCAGAAATTATTACATCTCTTTCAACATTAAAACCATCAAAAGTCATAATACGGTTTAATACACAAGAATTTTTACTAACAAATATTATATAGCCATCATATATTCTAACTTCTTTAATTCCTTCCCATGAAATTTCTATTAATGTTTCATTCTTCTTAATAGTAAGTCCCTTTTCATTAAAATTAATTTCAATTTCTCCATGGGATTTCTTCAAGTCTATAACTACTCTATTTATATACTTTCCATATATCGTTACCCCTAAAATTATCTGTAGTACAATTAAAGCTAGAAGTATGTATATAGGATAAGATGTTTTTAAAAACATATCTTTAGTAGCAAAATAAAATAACAGAGCTAATATTATATTCACCATAGATACCATTGATACTATAAGCGGAATCAAAAATTTTCCATGAGCTTTTTTAAGCATATTTATACTATTGGGATCTGTTAACTGTTTATATGAATACACTATATCTCCCCCATCCATAAATTCTCTTATTATTTTTATTGTACAATATACTTTCAATTATAACAATTAATACCATTGATGCTTTGTTTTAAAAATTAAAAGAGCTAGCATAAACTAGCTCTTTTAGTATTATCTTTTAAAAGTAATTTCTTTTTCCTCTTCTAAATTTATAAATGATTTACTTGGCAATGTTTTAGCTATTACTCTACCTTCTCTTATAGAGTATAAAACTTCTGCTCTTCTTCTTACTGCATCATAACCACTTTCAGCGTTTAGTAAAATTAAATTACCTGGCTTACCTATTTCTATTCCATATTTATCTTCTATATTTAATGTTCTTGCACTATTAGTTGAGATAAACTTTGGGGATTCATTTATATCATCATATCCCATCATTTGACATACATGTAACCCAAAATGAACTACTTCTAACATATTTCCTGTTCCCATTGGATACCATGGGTCAAAGATATCATCATGTCCAAAGCATACATTAATTCCGGCTTCATCAAGCTCCTTAACTCTAGTAATACCTCTTCTCTTTGGATATGTATCAAATCTTCCTTGTAGGTGAGTATTAACTAAAGGATTTGAAACAAAATTTATTCCTGACATTTTTAAAAGTCTAAATAACTTATAAGTATAAGCATTATTGTATGATCCCATTGCAGTTGTATGACTAGCTGTTACCTTGTTCTTAAGACCTGTTTCTAAAGCTCTTGTAGCTACAACCTCTAAGAATCTTGATTGTTCATCATCAATTTCGTCACAGTGAACATCAACTAATACATTATATTTTTTTGCTAATTCAAAAATCTTATTTATAGATTCAACTCCATACTCCCTTGTAAATTCAAAGTGAGGTATAGCACCTATTACATCTGCACCTAGCTTTATAGCTTCCTCAACTAGTTCTAATCCATTTGGATATGAAAGAATTCCTTCTTGAGGAAAGGCTACTATTTGCAATGTAACATAATCCTTAACTTCTTCTCTTACTTCAACCATTGCCTTTAAAGCAACTAAACTCTCATCTGTAACATCAACATGTGTTCTTATGAATTGAATTCCGTTTGCCACTTGCCACTCTATTGCCTTTTTAGCTCTAGTTTTTACATCTTCTTTAGTTAAAAATTCTTTTCTTTGAGACCACCTTTCAATTCCTTCAAAAAGAGTTCCACTTTTATTCCACTCAGGTTCTCCTGCTGTTAAAGTGGTATCTAAGTGAACATGTGGTTCTATAAATGGAGCAGATGCTAAAGCTCCATTTCCTTCTATAACCTCTTCCCCTTCTAATGCTTCTAAACTTGAATCTATTTCTTTAAACTTTTCGTCTAAAATTCTTATATCAAATGATCCTTCTCTATCTAAAAGTCTAATATTTTTGATTAACATATTATCATCACCTTATTTATTAGTTATTTTTGTTCCTACTACATAAACTAACATTGTTGTTATAATTGCGTTTAATGCTATAACTCCTACTGTAACAACATTTGCAACTATAAATCCTGCTAAGAAGGATACTATAGCCACCCAGTTTATATTTTTGAATTCTGTTTTTTCTATAGTATCATACTTTCTTTTCTTTACAAAGAAGTAATCTGCTATTAATATTCCACCTACTGGAGGTAACATTGAGTTTAAGAATGTTAAGAATGCTGTAAAGTTATTATTTAACCATATTGCACCTACAGTTCCTATTAGCCCTCCTATGATTACCATATGTTTCTTAGGTAATTTTGTTATATTTGAAAGTCCTAATGCAGCTGTATATATTGCATTATCATTTGTTGTCCATATATTTAAACCTAGTACCAATATTGCTGGTATTACTAACCCTTGTGAAAACATAACATCTGCTATATCTGAATTTCCTGTAACCATTGCTCCAACTGCTCCAAACAAGAACATTAATGAGTTACCTATAAAGAATGCTATTACAGTTGTTGAAACTGCAACCTTCTTATTCTTTGAGAATCTTGCAAAGTCTGGCGTAGCTGTTCCTCCACTTATAAAAGATCCTACACATAATGTTACAGCTGTTACTAATGCCATCTTAGTTGTTGGCTCTATATTCATTAATCCTTGAACTCCACCAACTGAATTTGTTGCCATTATAGCTGATGTACTACCTAATATTGCTATGGCTGGTACTGCTATTGCACTTAATATTGTAAGTGACTTCATACCAAAATAAGCTGTTGCTGTCATTAGTATTCCTGTAATTGCTACTAATAAGTATAGATTTACATTAAATCTATTTGCTACTGGTATTGCAAACATTGCTATTCCAACACCAAACCAACCTATTTGAGTAATACTTGTTACAAATGATGCTAAATATGAACCCTTTTCACCAAATGAATACCTAGCAAGTAAGTGCATTGAAAGTCCAGTGTCAGCTCCTATATAAGCTAATGCTCCTGTATAACAAGCTAGTATTAAATTTCCTATGAATACTGCTATAAAGAAATCCTTTAGTGGTAAGCCTGTCCCTAAATTCCCTCCTGTTAACATACTCGCTGAGAAAAATGTAAATCCAAGCATAACCACAAACATTGAAAAGAAACCTTTCTTATCTTTTTTATGCACATGCTCCAATGCATAATCACTATCATGATTTTTTGTCTTTTGTTCCATTTTTTATCCTCCTAAATTTTATATTTAGGAAAACCAGTACTCATATTTAAAAGAAACGACCTTTCTTTTGTAGAAAGGTCGTTTCACTTAATAAAAAGATATACACCCATGTATCTTTTCATTTTAACTGTGCCGTATAATTTCGACCTTATTAATCTCTCTGGATTTAATTTAAAGGACTAGTTTTCTTGGATTCATTATATATCTATTTGTCGAATTCAGTCAACATGTTTATATTTAATTATTCATTTTTAATAATATTAAATTTTTCCTTGTAATTATATAAAAAATAGAGATAGCCTAATATTAAGCTATCTCTATTCTTTATAATAATAAAACTAATGCTTCTTCTTTAGCATAAATAGGAATCCACCAACCATCATAGCTATACCATTTACAGCTACTATAGGCCATACGTTATTTCTATCTCCAGTTGTAACAGTTCCATTAGTTCCACTACCATTTCCTTGTCCAGGAGTCTCCCCTGGTTTTTCAGTTGGAGTATCAACTGGTGGTTCTGGATTTGGATTTTCTGGTTTTTCAGGTACTTTTGTATTATCCATTGCATCCTTTAACGCCTTCATGATACCTGTTATTTCATCTTTTGAGCCATCTATTAATGCATTTTTTGCTTCTTCAATTTGCTCTTTTAATGTTTTCCAAGCATCAGATTCATAATTTTTCTCTTCTAACTTTTCAGCTTGTGAAATTAACTCTTTCAACTCAGATACATCAACTAGCTTATCATCTATTGATTTTAAGCTTTCTACTGCTGCATTTACCTCATCTTTACTTGCATCTGATTTGTTTAATATTGTTTTTGCTGATTCTACTGTACTAATATATTCACTCCATGAATTTACTGTATAATTTACTTCATCATGAGGAACTAAATTATTAATAGCTTCTTTTAATAATGTTAAATCTACTAATGCTTCAACTTTTCCTGGTGCTTGTGATATTATTAATTGAATTTCTTCATCAGTAGCCTTTGGATTATTTAGTGTATCGATAACACTATCAATAAACTCTTTATAAGCATTCCATGATGCTTCTGTATAAGATTCTTCATCCTTCTTATTAAATTCATCAATAATACTAATCAAAGCTTTTCTATTCTCATCTAATGGAATTAGATTTGCAAATGCATCTTGTAGTTGAGCCATTATTTCTGTTACTTGCTCTTTTGTTGCTGCTGGATTTGATAATACTTCATTTCCTTTTACTAATGCATCTTGTAACTTATTATAACTTTCTTCAACAAATAGATCTTTATCTAATGCTTCATATTCTTCTACCTTTAATTTTAAATCCTTAATATAAACAAGAGAGTTCTTAGCAGAAATTAAAGTCTCTGTAGCATCATCAACTTGTTTTTGTGTTGCATTCTCAGATAATAATATATCCTTTGCACTATTATATGACTCTGTATATGCTTCAAAACTATTAGCTGTATAATCATCCTTTGATTCAGCAATTGTTTCATATTCAGCTATAGCAGATTCTAAATCTACTTTTGTTACAGTATTTACTAATTTTGCATCAGCCCATACAGCATGATCATTTGAATCTGCACCATTAGTTTCTGTAATAAGTGATACTGTTTTAGCTCCACGAATATCTACATTTACTGGAACTGAAGTTTTAAACATCACACCATTTTTACGGAATACCTCTTTACCATCAACCTTTACTACAAAGTTAACATTACTATTACCACCTTGTTCCATTCCAATTCCTGCAATTGCAGTAAAGTTTGTAGCATCTTTACCTTCAACATTAATTGTTACTTCGGAAGGTGCATGTGATCCAACACCCTTTTTAAATGGAGTCTTAACTCCATCAACCCAAACACCTAAAGGACTACCACATGTACAAAGATCCCTTTGGTTTGAACTGTATCCGCCCTTATCAACTATCCATTCCATATCACTTACATACATTTGATCTACTAAACTAAACTTTATAGTATATACCTTTTCTATACCATAAGATGAAGTTGCTTTAATTGTAGCTACAGGATTTTCCTTTGTAGCTTGAGTAATTTCTAATTTTACATTTTCATCTGTAGCAACAGCCTCTACATTTGGGAATGTAATATCTTCTTTATTAAATAAATCATAACTATATTCAGTTCTTAAAGGCTCAAATCCATCTAAAGAAACACCATCTAAAGTTATATTAGTAACTGGCATTATTGAATTTGGATTTAACTTACTATTTTCCATTCTCTCTTTTACAAATTCACTATCATTAGATGCAGCTTTTGTAATTGGAGTAATTCTAAATGAATGTGTATAAGTTTCACCTTTATTTAAAATATATTCACCTAATGGACCTGGACCACAACTTGCATTACCAAGACCTCTTTGAGCATAATCTACTGTTAATACTGTATCCTTAATAGTAGGAACTTGGTATGGATGACCTAGATTCTTCCAGGTATTGTGAATATCTTCAGCCCTATAATGTAGCGCACTTGTTTCCATCTTATCCTCGGCAACTACCATTATACCTTTACCATTTTCACCATTGGTTAAAGCAGTCCATCTAACATCTGTCTTATTTCCATTCTCTTGTGGTCTAACATATTTACTTGAGAAAGAATTAGTTACTGTATCCTTATAAATTCCAATCTTAGCCCCTGTATTTCTATCGATATAATTTTCTTGAGGCCCTCTACCATAATAAGTGATGTTTTCATATCCTTCTGGAACTATCATCTTCATACCAACTCTAGCAATTTCGCCAACTGCATTAGAATTTGCTGGTGTAAAGCTATTGCTTACTACAATATCACCATTTGCATAAATTATATAATCAATTGAGTTTGGTGAATCTATTCCTTCAATAGTTCCATCTACATGTACTGAAACCACCTTATCTTTTACATCTACAGTGTAATTATTAACCTTAAAGTTATCAGCTGCATTTTTCATACCATCTGTGAAGTTTGGATCATTACTTACTCTTGCTCTCCAGTAATTTGGCTTTGGTCCTTCCTTTAATAAAACCTCTCCGTTTACTGTATAATTTGTTATATATCCAGTATTTTTATCAACTGTAACAGAGAATTTATCGCTGTTTTCTCCACCAGTAATAACTGTTGAATCATCTTTTTCTTCTACATTTATTGTATTATTTTCACTTACATCAATAGATGGACGAGCCACTTCTGGTGTATAGTTTAACATAAGTTGTTCGAAAGCTATCTCATCACCCTTATGTCCATAGTATTCTCCTGCCCATGGTTGATCTTCTTTTAGTGTTACACTAAATTCTAATATATAATCAGAACCTTCTACTATTTGCATTTCTGGTAAATCTAATTGAATAGTCTTTTCTTCACCAGGTAAAATATTTTTTTGCTCTTCTGAAAGCTTTCCTTGAGCTTTAATTCCATTATCAATTAAAAGCTTCCAACTTATATCGTATTCATTTAAGTTTGTATTTAAGAATTCGTTTACTATTCTAACTGTTCCATCTTTAGCTTGTCCATCATCATAGAATGAAACTTCTTGATGTACTTTTTTAACTTCATATAACTCATCAGATGGAGTTCTGTCTGCATTCATTAATCCATTTGCACAAAAATCATTATCAGTAACTTTTTCTCCCCAGTCTCCACCATATCCAAAGAAATATTCTCCTTCTGGGTAATTTGTTGTTTCTTCTCTAACTTCATTTTCATTAAAATTCATAGAATATACTATATCTTCTTGAGGAACTTTGTAGTTTTCTTGAATTTCTTGTTTAGTAAGCGCTTTCTTTAAAACCATCACGTTATCAATCAAACCGTTAAAAGTACGCCCATTGTATTGTGGGTCATCACCAATTCCTATATTGTAGCTTGCACTATCTACCGGAGTATTCTTTGATATACTCTTTTCTCCAACCATTTCTCCATCTATATATAAAGAATATTTGCCATTTGCATATGTGCCCACAATATTAGTCCATTTTCCTATTTTTTCACTAGGGAAGTCAACAGTTAAAGTACCACTGCTCCATCCATCCACGAAAAATTCTATTTTATTGTTTGCTTTAGATATTTTTAAATTATAACCATTATCACCTTTAGAAATGATAGCTTGATCACTTCCTGTCATTCCATCTAACTTCACCCATGCTGATAATGTTAATTCGTCACTATTTGCATTTACACTTGGAACAAAAGTTTTTCCTCTTAAGGCTTTTCCTTCTCTTCCATTTTCCAATGTTCCTTTTATTTCTGATTCAGTTCCATCTGCATTTTTCACGTAATACTTTGTAGTATTTTTAATCTTAGTAGCAATTGACTGATCCATCCAATCCCATATGAATCCACCTTGGGCATTTTCATAATTTCTAAATACATCCCAGTACTCCTTAAAGTTTCCTAGTGCATTTCCCATAGCATGTGCATATTCAGATTGAATATAAGGGGCTTTATTATTGGTATTAGTTACGTGTCCAACTACTGATGATACTCCCCAGTATTGTGATGAATAAATATCAACCATTGATTGTTCTCTATTTCCCTTTGTATAACGATTATCTCTTTCATATTTTCTTAGTCTTGATGGATCACGTTCTAAAATCCATTGAGTAGAATTATAAAAACAATAACTATCATTCATAGGGTAAGTTCTATAAGTTGCTTCATTTCCTAAAGACCAAATTACAACAGATGGATGATTCTTATCTCTTTCCACCATATTTATTGTTCTATCCATCACAGAGTTGTTCCACTCTGACTCACCTGATGGTATATCAGCTTCAATTGCTCCTTTATGTGATTCAATGTTTGATTCATCACATATATATAAGCCTAATTCATCTGCTAATGCATAAGTATATGGATTATTAGGATAATGTGATGTCCTAATTGCATTAACATTGAATTGTTTCATTGTTACTAAATCTTCTTTTATATCTTCTCTTGTAAGAGCTCTACCATTTATATGGTCAGTCTCATGTCTATTAGTTCCTCTAAACATGATCTTTTTACCATTAATTTGAGCTTGCTCTTGACCTGCTTCATTTATATCAACTTTATCAATTTCTCTAAATCCAACTCTTTGACAAGTTGTTTCAAGTACATTACCATTTTCATCTTCTAATTGAATTAACAATCTATAAAGATTTGGTGTGTCTGCAAACCACTTTTTAGGGTTAGTAACCTCTTTAGAGCCTGTACCCCTTTGTCCCTTATCATCTGCTCTCTCTTCAACTGTAGCTTTTCCTGCGCTTACTTCTACATCATAAGAAAGTGGTTCATTCCAAAGTTTCTTATCACTATCTATTTCATATAAATCAGCTTTTACTGTATACTTACCAGACTTTTCTGGACTTAAACTTCTTACGTCTGTTTCTAATGTAAGTACAGCATCTTTATATTCTTCATCTAAATCAGTTTTTACAAAGATATCACGAATCTCTACATCTGATTTTGAATATAAAAATACATCTCTAAAAATACCACTTAAACGAATGAAGTCTTGGTTCTCTAAATAGCTTCCTGTTGACCATCTATATACCTCAACTGCAATTGTGTTTTCTCCTGGTTTAAGATATTCAGTAATATTAAATTCATCAGCAGTATAACTATCTTCAGCATATCCTACTCTTTCTCCATTTATATATAAATAGAATGCTGATTCTACACCTTGGAAAGAAACAAAGGTTTGTCTACCATCCCAGTCCTCTGGTAAAACGAAAGTTCTCTTATATTGGCCAACGCTATTTTTAACAGTTGGTGCAACAGGCTTATTCTTTCCATTTGTATTATAGTTTACTGATTCATAATTTGCCCAAGGATATGTCTGATTTGTATAAATTGGTGTGTCATATTTAAAATCACCATTTTCATCTCTCTGAGTTTGTATATTACTTGGAACTTCAATCTTATCCCAGCCTTCTGTATTCCAGGCCTCTTTATAATTTTTAGCTTCACCACCTCTTAAATCGTTTTCACGATCTGCAGGTTTTTCAGCCCATTTAAAGTCCCATGTTCCATTCAAGCTTTGATACCACTTTGAACCTGTTTCATCAAGATTATCTAATGCTGACTTTTCATGCTTCAATGCCTTTTCAATAGTTTCATATGGAGTAAATGTAGATCTTGCTGACTCACGATTTACTTCTATAGTGCTAATTTGGTCATACCATTCTTCTCCTGCAAATTGCGTATCTACCGCTTTTACAAATTTCATTGAACCGAAATCTACTACAGATAATACTAGAGTACTTGCTAAGAGTAATGAGGTAAATCTTTTCGTATTTTTAAAATTCCTACTTTTCATATTTTCCTCTCCTAAATCTTCCTAGTTTTATTTTCTAATATTACTCCTTACCCTACTATGAACTTTTTAACACTTTCTATAATTAATAGATATGATTTCGAATTAATTTATTATTTTTAATCTCCCTCCTCTCTTTACAAAAATAAATATCATATCTATAGTTTCCCACAGTTTAATTATACCTTATTTTACATTTATTGTATATATATTAAATACTTTTCCCATTAAATTAAAATATGAATCAAAATATATAATTCTATTATCTTTATTTACTCACCTAATATGATTTGCCACTTATTTTAACTAGAATTATAATATTTTATCTAGGAGGATTGATTTTATGAAACAAATAAAATTGTGTATTACTATAGCATTGTTATTATTTTTTCCGCTAACACTATATTGCTTTATTCCTACTAGAATTACTCCTAAAAAAGAGTTATCTAAAGATGACATTAAAATAAAAGTTCATTTACAAGTAACAACAGATCCCCTTTATTACTTAAAAGAAGATAAAAATAAGCTTTGGAATACTATTAAAAATACTTATCCAGATGCTAATCCAAAATATATACAACTTACTGGTAATCTTCCTAATTATGCTGTAGATGATCCTGTCTTATTAGGAGACTTTTATATATATGGAAAAGTTGTTGGAACATATAATGATTCTGCTGAAGGTAAGATTCCGCTATTTAATGTTAAATATTGTGACGCAAGTCTTGCTCCAATATTTAGAAATAATTCATTAATAGGACGATTTTCAATACTTTTGTTATTTCTTCCCCTTGTGACTTTACTTCTGCTAATATTACTTATAGTTATTCTTTTTAAAGAATATAAAAGTAAAAATAGTTAGCATTTCACTAATACTTATATATTTCATACATCTGCAATATATAATCAATAATTTCCTTTGACAAAATATATCTTAATTTCTATGATGATTCTAGTTTTTTGTTTTATATAGCATTTAGAGGTATATATGCTTCTAAATAACCTCTTCTTCTCTCACAACATAATATGGTGCATTTCAATTTTGACATTATAATAGCTAACGTATATACTAAAAACACAAGTTAGCTGATGCAAACTTAAAACTTAATATCGCGGGATGGAGCAGTTGGTAGCTCGTTGGGCTCATAACCCAAAGGTCGTAGGTTCAAGTCCTGCTCCCGCAACCAAAAAAATCCTTACATTTTGTAAGGATTTTTTATTTTATTTTAATATAGCCCTTAGCATTACCACGTCTATCAAATAGAATTTAGAACATGCCATAAATTTTAATTCCTTTATAACAAATGAACAAATACTATCATAAACTATACTATTACTTTAAAAGCTGGTGATTAATATTAAACTATATGAAGGTCTTAATTTAAAACATCTTACTCTCTTAGGGCAAGGCTACCAGGGTAAAGTATACAAAATCAACTCATCTAAATGTATCAAAATTTTCAAGAAGAGAGAAGTGTGCTTTGACGAAATAGAAACTTTAGTTATGTGCCAAAAAGATTCTCACTTTCCCAAACTATATTCCTTTGGGGAAGATTATATTATTAGAGAATATATAGATGGTATTGAACTGGATAAATATTTATCTAAAAATAAACTAACCTCTTATATCTGTGAGAATATTATAGCTATATATAAAGCTATGAATTCAGTTGGTTTTAAAAGATTAGATATAGCTTTGTTTCACATATTTATAACACCTTCAAATAACTTTAAAGTTATTGATACAGCCAGAGCTATGAAAAAAGAAAGCATATACCCATCTATACTTCTTAAAGGCCTAGACTCTTTAGGCTACAAAGATGATTTCCTATCTTATGTAGAAAAACATGAAATTGAACTTTTTAATAAATGGAAGGAGGAAATATGAGATTTATAGTATTTGGTGATTCTAAAGGAAAAACTCATGGAATTAATTATAAAGTTCTAAATAACATTCTTTATAGAACTTGCAAATTAAGCCCTCAACCTGAATTTATAGTTGTATGTGGTGATAGCATTGCTGGTAGTACTAATGAAGACATATTAAGATCTCAGTTAAAAAACTTTAAAAATATCTTAAATAAATATCATCCGAATAAACCAATATTGCCTGTTATAGGTAACCATGAAGTAAATATAACTCCACATGATAATAAATTTGAACTTATATTTAAGGAAGTTTATAATGACTTTACCCCTACAGAATACTTAGATGAATATAATAAGACCGTTTATTATTTAGATTTAAACAATACCAGATTAATAGTTTTAAATACCTTTCATTATAATGAAATACACAAAATAACCAATAATCAACTAAAGTGGTTTGAAAAAATTTCTGCTGAAGAAAAAAGTAATAAGTTCCTTTTTCTCCATTCTCCAGCTTTTCCTACTGGTGCTCACCTTGGTCATTGTCTTGATCTATATCCTAAATTCAGAGATAAATTTTGGAGTATAGTTGAAAAGAATCATATTGATATAGTAATCTCTGGACATGAACATAACTATTCCAGAAGAATAATACCACACTCTAACATTCCACAAATAATTTCAGGAGGAGCAGGTGAAAAACTTCGCAATAAATTTAAAGACAAAAAAGGAGTAATTGTTCCTCCTATAGATAAATTTCACTTTTTAGTTGTAGATATTAACGATAAATTAATAGAAATTTCTGCTATCAGTACTAAAGGTTCTATTTTAGATACTTTCACCATAGATAAAAAATAGTAATATAAAATAACCCAACAGCTAATTATAACTGTTGGGTTATTTTATATAGTAAAGCTTCACTTATATTTTTATAAAACATCTGAAATTAAATCAATAGAGTCATCTTTAAAAATAAAAGTACCTAGTATTCCGCCTATTATTGCTGGGACTATCCAATTAAATCCTAATCTGTCAAAAGGAAGTGCATGAATAAAGTTTATACTAATACCTAAACTATCTATAACAGTAAGAGTACTTACAAGCAAAGTGGCATAAGCTGCACCTTTATATATAGAATTCTTAGTAAATATATTTTTAAAAGATACCATTAAAACTAAAACAAGAGCTACTGAATAAAGTATAGTTAATATTGGAGCTGCTATAGAAATTATTTTATCAACACCAAAATTAGAAATAACAGCACTAAAGACACAAATCAACATAACTAAATGCTGATATTTAATTTTTTTATTACTAAGTTCTTCAAAATATCTAGCTGTAACAGAAGTTAAACCTATAGATGTAGTAAGGCAAGCAAAAGCAACTACTACGCTTAATAAAATTCCTCCAGATGAGCCTAGTAAACCTTTTGTTATAGCAATTAGTAATGCAGTTTGAGATATACTAGCATCATAAATATTAGAAACAGTAGCTCCTAAGTACGCTAATCCAGAATATATCAATATAAGACCTACAGCTGCTACTAAGGAAGATTTTATAGTAAGGCTTGTAACTTCTTTTTTATCATTGTATCCCTTGGCTAAAAATGTAGCTATAATAAGTGTAGCTATCCCTCCTGATCCAAGTGCATCCATGGTTTGATACCCTTGAGAAAGTCCTGTTGAGAATAAACTTTGTAAATCACTAGCACTACTTAAGTCCCCCAAAGGAGATAATACACCTTTTGCTATTAATGCAGCTAATGTAAGTAGAAGTATAGGAGTTAAAAACTTACCTATAATATCAACAACCTTATTTGGCTTAACTGTTAAAATAAATGTTAAAGCAAAAAATATAATAGAGAACATAACAGGACCAATTGAATTAGTTAATGGAGCAATACTTATTTCGAAAGTTGTTGCACCAGTTCTTGGAATAATAAGTATAGGCCCTAAACAAAGCATTATAATAACCTCTAAAGCAAGTCCAAACTTCTTACCTGCCCTTCCTAAAACAGCTTGATAAGAACCAGCCCTTGCAATAGCAATAATGGATAAAAGTATCATACCTACATCTGAAATAATGAAGCCTAGGTAACTTACTAACCAGCCACTTCCTGAAGTCATACCTATGTATGGGGGAAATATTAAGTTTCCTGCTCCGAAAAACATTGAAAATATTGCAAATCCTACAACAATTATATCTACCATTTTTTTCATAATGTTACTCCTTTTCTTTTTCACACTCAATCTATGTATCCATAAAATTTTGCTAATAATACTAGATATTAAAAAAGCCACATAGATTTAATCTATGTGGCTTAAATAACAAGTTTACTTACATAATATATTAAACTTAGCCATCATAGATACAAAACCAATGGTCTGTACCTATGATGATTATTTTTATCACAAATACAGACCTAACTAAAATAGCTAAATTCAAAATAGATCTTTAATTTTAAACTGTCATTTACATTTATGCTACCTATCATGTTAATAAACTCCTATATAGTCAATACTTGTTTTAATATTATATTAATAATTAAACCTTGTCAATTAAATATTTATATCCTACTTGTATTCTAATGCTACAACAAACTTTTTATATCCAAGACTTAATATTTTTCCTAACAAACTGTCTAAATGTTTGTGGTTCTTTATTCATAATATCTTTATATACAGTAGTCACCTTTTTTGCCGTTCCCATTCTTGTCATCATATAAAGCATCTCCATAACTGTAGAATACTCTTTATCAAGTCCACGAATTTGTATCCAATATTGTTTTGCTAAACTCGGTTTAAGATTAGCATATGTTATCTCTCTCCCTAGTTCCTCACTTAATATTTTCGCAACTTCGTTATAATCAATGGCTTCTCCCCCTGTTATAGAATACCCCTTATTTTTATGTTTTTCTGGTTCTGATAATACCTTTGCAGTTATCTCTCCAATATCCTCTGCATCTATAAAACTTGTAAGTGCTTTTTTTACTGGAACTACTATCCTATTAAACTCTTTAATTTCAAAAGCGTGTACTCCACTTATATTTTGCATAAAGAAACTTGGACGAATATGACAAAACGGTAATTCAGCTTTTTCAATATATTTCTCTATTTTATAATGTGGTGGAATAGGATTTCTTTCTATACCAATTAATGATAAGAAAGAAACTAACCTTATATGCTTTATATCTTTTAAAATATCTATGAAGGGTTTTAAATCTTCCGGTTTACCTAAATGTGGTGGACGCATAATAAAAACTCTATCAACTCCATCCAATGCATCTTTAAAAGTTTTAGCATCAGTAAAGTCAAAATATACATTTTTAGTTTTATCTCCAAACTTTTTATTTAATGCTTGAATATCAATATCTGCACATACTACATCTTGCCCATTTTCTATAGCATATTTTGCTACATATCCTCCAACGTTGCCTAATGCTCCAGTAATCATTATTTTCCCCATTATTCTTTTTCCTCCAATAAAATATTATTTGCTTTCCCTAATAACTCTATTAATTCCTTATAATCATTCTCACCCATCTTATCACTTAATAATTTCATAGTTTTAAAATATTCATCATATGTTTCTTCAACTAAATCTATAGCCTTTTGAGTTGGTTTTAGTATAAAACTTCGTTTGTCTAATTTTGATTGTTCTTTTATTATGTATTCTTTTTTTAACATTGAATTAACCATTGCAGTAACATTTGGTTTTGTTACTTTAAAGAATTCAGCAATTTTTATAGAATTTATAGGTTCTTCTGATTTTACTAAATAAATAAGCATCCCCATTTCGCTAGCTCTTATTGGTAGTTCTCTTTTTATATTCATATTTATACGACAAAATAAAGTTACTTCTTCTGCTCCTTTAATAAATTGTTCCATATCTAACTCCTTTATAATTAGTTAATCTAATTAACTAATTATAGTTTATCAGATTAACCTTTTCAAGTGTTTTATTTCTTTTATAATGTAATAATTTTATTAACTATACTGTAGAGAAAAACAGAAAGTATTCATTGCCATCAGATGCTTAATTGCTCCTATAGTTACAGATGCAATTAACCATATATTATAATAAGATGTTAAAATAAAAGGAAAACTACTAAACTAATGGTAATTTTCCTATAATTATATTGATTATAAAGTTTTCTTACGCCTTAAGTTATTCTCAATGTCCATCATTATGCTTTTAGGAAGTATATATAAAATATTTACCATATAGTACTTACTTAATACAAAAACTTTTCATCTCCTTGTATTCTCCCTAATTCATTAAAAATAACTTTAAAATTATTAATCCACTGATAACAATATGACTAATCAATAACTATATTAGCTTTTATATTTCTTGTTTCATATATAATATCAAAGTTTGTATTTCCCCCACCAAATTTTAAACTTTCCATGTTTTAATCTATAGGTATTTCATACAATCGCATTTTAAATGCTATTTTATCCCCATCATACAATGTACCTTTTGTAATTTCTATAATATCGTATGGTAAGACTAATTCACATTTGCCATTCATAGAATCTCCCCCTCAATATACTACTATATATTATATAAATTATTTAACTTATATCTTATTCCATATTTCACCATGTTATAAATAAAAACGAGCCAGATATTATTCTAGCTCGTCTAAATCATAGAAACTATGTAGTAACTTTATCCTTAACTCTTCACTAAAATGCTTTAAATACATTAAACCATTTTAAGAGTCCACTCTTCACAATTCCAAATTTCAGTAGCAACTTCTCTATAGAATTCTGGTTCGTGAGATACAAGTAAAATTGATCCCTTATATTCCTTTAAAGCTCTAGCTAATTCATCCTTAGCATCTTGGTCTAAGTGGTTAGTAGGCTCGTCAAGGATTAATATATTAGTTTCTTTATTTATGATTTTACATAATCTAACCTTAGCAGCTTCTCCACCTGAAAGAACCATAATTTTAGATTCTAATTGCTTTGTAGTTAATCCACACTTAGCTAAGGCAGCTCTTATTTCATATTGAGTAAATGAGGGGAATTCTGACCATACTTCTTCAATACAAGTGTTAGTATTTCCACTTCTATCTTCTTGTTCAAAATATCCTATTTCTTGATAATCTCCTCTTTCTACTTCCCCACTTAATGGATTTATAAGACCTAAAAGACTCTTAAGTAAAGTAGATTTTCCAAGACCATTAGCCCCAACTAAAGCTATCTTTTGTCCTCTTTCCATATAAAGATTTAATGGCTTAGTTAATGGTTTATCATAACCTATTACTAAAGCCTTAGTTTCAAATATAACCTTTCCTGAAGTTCTAGATGGCTTAAAGTTAAATTCAGGCTTTGGCTTATCCTTTGAGAGCTCTATTCTTTCCATTTTATCAAGCTTCTTTTGTCTTGATTTAGCCATGTTAGATGTAGCAACGTTAGCTTTATTTCTAGCAACAAAGTCTTCAAGTCTTGCAATTTCCTTTTGTTGCTTTTCATATGCTTGTTCTAATCTCTTCTTATTTTCTTCATATATTCTCTTAAATTCATAATAATCACCAACGTATCTAGTTAGCTTTCTTTCTTCAACATGATAAATTAAATTAACTACTTCATTTAAGAAAGGAATATCATGTGATATTAATATGAATGCATTTTCATAATTTTGCAAGTATCTCTTTAACCATATAATATGTTCTTCATCTAAGTAGTTAGTAGGCTCATCAAGTAAAAGAATGTCTGGGTTTTGTAATAATAACTTTCCTAAAAGAATCTTAGTTCTTTGTCCACCTGATAAATCATCTACATCTCTATCTAACCCTAAGTCTAAAAGCCCAAGCCCCTTTGCCACTTCTTCAACCTTTGCATCAATAACATAGAACCCATTATTATCTAATAGGTCTTGAATTACAGCTGTTCTTTCAAGCATCTTTTCAAGCTCTTCTGGTGTACAGTCTCCCATCTTTCCATATAGAGTATTCATTTCTTCTTCTAAATCGAAAAGATATTTAAAAGCATCTCTTAACGCATCTCTTATAGACTGTCCTTTTACTAAAGCTGCATGTTGGTCCATGTATCCAACTCTAACATTATTTGACCAAATTACTTGTCCCTCATCTGGCATTAATTTATTTGTTATTATATTCATAAATGTAGATTTACCTTCACCATTAGCTCCAACAAATCCAACGTGTTCACCTTTTAATAATCTAAATGAAACATCTTCAAAAATTGCTCTGTCACCAAAGCCATGATTCATATTCTTAACTGTTAAAATACTCATATGTTCCTCCAATAATCTTATCTTACTTGCTTTTTATATTATAAATGATTTTTCTATAAAATAAACTGGAAAATCCATATATTTTACTGTATTTTTTTATTTTTTATAAGAAATATTAGTGAAACTAACATTAAAATTATAACCATTGTAACAATTAGTCCACCTTCTGGTCCAAAAGTCCCTCCATTTAAAATAGAATTACCTACAAAAGTCATTTCATAAAGCTTAGGTGTCGTTATTCCACTTACAGGCATTCCATATATGCATCCTTGAAAGAAGTTCCAAGTTATATGAAACCCTGTACTAAGCCAAATACTCTTTGTTTTAACATACATAAATCCAAATAAAATTCCTACTAAAAATATATTAAGAAAAGGAATAAGTGAAAATCCATTATTACCATAATGCATTAATGAAAATATAACTGCTGAAACCATTACGGCAAACAACTTATTATTACTGCTTACTTCCATTGCTCCAATTATGTATCCTCTTGAAAGCAACTCTTCAGCAAAACCAACAAATATAAATAAGATAAAATAAACAACTAAACTTAGTGAAAATCTCGGTTCTAATAAGCTATTTACTAAAACTCCACTTTTACTAATTATTATTAGAATAAAAGCTAATGTAATAGCTGCTATCCCCATAACTGATCCTAGTATTAGATTCTTTACTTCTTTTTTATTTAAAGCCTTCAACCCAATCAAAGATAAATCTTTCTTAAATAATACTTTCCATGACAATATTGGTGTAAGAATCAAAACAATTTCCTGGGAAAACATAAGTATAATATATATATTTTCTCTTATAGATCTAGAAATTACTACCAAACTACCTATTATATTTGCCATTATAAATAATAAAATATACTCAACTAAAAATAAGATAAGTATTTTCCATCCAGAGCGAACTTCTCCTTCTTCATTCTTAAAAACTTTCATCATATACCTCCCATAACTCTATACTATTTACATATATATTACCATTTATAAAAATATACCAAACAAAAAGGTGGGGTGGATATTTATTTTGATTGTTCCGTCGATTAATCCATAGATATTTATTTTTCGCGTTCCGTCGCAAGCTCCAAGTCACAGAAAAATAAATATCTATTTCCTTCGTACTAAAGGTAAGGAGAATATGAAATTGTAATAATACCTTTGATTTATAGCAAATTAAAATTTTTTAATTTCCTAAACATTAAAAAAGAGAAGTTGCTATTGCAATTTCTCTTTTCAATGATTCTTTAGTATTGGTAGTCACTTGTATTTTCACAAAGTTTAATTTGTAAAACTTGATTATCTCTTAATTTCTTATAGGAACACAAAAAGTCACTAAGCTCTAAATCAGCTAAGTCTATTTTTCCTTCACTATAAATAAGAACATTTTCTTCATCTAAAACTATTGTTATATTATTCTTTTCATTTTTGATTTTATATCTTGATATAGCTTTAGTTTCTATTTGAGAATTATACTTTTCGTTAAAACTCATATTTTTTCTTACCTTTTCATAATCGCTACTAATCTCTGATACATTTATTCCTGCTGACTTTAATTGTTCATCTATCATTGATGAATCAAAGCCATATCTCTCCATAAGCTTCTTTTGTATGTTAAAGAATTGTTCTTGAGTTATATTATTTTCTTCCATGTATTTGTATATATTTCTAGTAAAATCAGCCATTGTGATTTTACCTTGTGCCATATCATAATATAAAGAGTACATATAATCTTCAAGTTTATCTACAAGCTTATCTTCATCTTTTTCTTTTGCCTTATTTCTAAGCTCGTTAAAATCAATGATTCTATCGTCCATAATATCACTCCTTTTTGTATATTATATAATAAAAGTTTACCTTTAACTACAATGTTTATAAAAAAATAAGGAAAAGCTTATAATTAGCTTTCCCTTATAATTTATTAATTAACAGATTTTATTTCTGTCCAAGCTTCATCATACATCTTCTTTACATCACTTGGAAAATCAACATATATTTCACATCTATCCATTATTTCTTTAGGCATATATGCATTAGGGTTATTTCTAACCTCTTCTGGTTGTTCTAATCTTGCTTCTCTATTTGGTGTTGTATATCCAATTTCATCAGCAATTCTTAAAGCACTTTCCTTATCACTTACAAAGTTTATGAACTTTTCAGCCCCTTCAACATTTGATGCATTGTAAGGTATGCATAGGCTATCAATCCAGAAATTTGCTCCTTCCTTAGGTACAACATATACTAAGTTTGGATACTCATCTTGTAAATTTAATCCTTCTCCAGACCAAATCATATTTATATCAGATTCCCCTGCTGGAATCATTGTTGTTCCATTATCAACCCCATATAATGGGCTAACTAACTTTCTTTGATCTAGTAATAATTGTTTTGCCTCTTCAATTTCTTTTGCATTGGTTGTATTTAAAGAGTAATTTAACTTCTTTAAAGCAGCTCCCATTGTATCTCTATATGTATCAAACATAAAAATCTTTCCTTTATACTTTTCATTCCAAAGTATATCCCAACTGTCAACAGGTTCTGTTACTACATCCTTATTATAAATTAGCCCTACTGTTCCAAACATATAAGGAACTGAGTACTTGTTACCTGGATCAATATCAAGATTTAAATATGCCTCATCCATTTGAGAAATATTAGGAATGTTATCCTTATTTAACTCTTGAACAAGATTTTCTTTAATCATTCTTGGCATTAAAGCGTCAGATACTAAAATAACATCGTATTTTACTCCTCCATCTTTAATTTTTTGATACATTGTTTCCATATCATCAAAAGTAGTTATGTTGACCTTAATACCAAACTTATCTTGAAATTCTTTTATAGTTTCTTCATCTATATTCTCCCCATAGTTAAGAAAGTTGATTTCTTTTGAAGAATCTTTATTACATCCTATAAAAAAGGTACCCATTATAACCATACAAATTGATAAACTTAATAATTTAAATAACCTTTTCATTTTGTACTTCCTTTCATTCTATTTAAACTTTAAATATTCTTTTGGCATTATATCATTATTTCAAGTATATGTTCAATAGATAAGTAATATTTATTATTACTTCACAAAAATTAAAAAACTGTTACAAAGGACTTAACCTTTTGTAACAGTCGATATAAATAACTATTTTTTCTTTTTCTTTTTATTAGATAATACCATTCTACTTTGAACCTTTACCTTTGTAGAAGGTCCCTTTACTGCATTCTTATATAACTTATAATGTGCATAGAACCCTATTAATAATAATGGAATGTAGAATGTTGCAAGAACTCTAATATATAATGCTACTGGAGCTAAGAATGAAGCAACAAAAAGCATTATGTTCACATTATATCTGTCACAAAGCCTATTATATAATGTAATTGCATAAATAGACCAAGCGACAGAAACAATTGCTCCAATTATAGTGAATGCCATATTATCTACTATAGTAGTGGATACCGAACCTGTAATAAAACTTACAATAGCTAGTATAATCATTATCATATTACCACCAGCCACTTTAATTACCATATATGAATTTGCAAAAGGTATCCAAGCAAGCCATGGGCATTTTACTTTTTCTACCTTTGCTATCTTATAAATTGCTAATGCTGATAATACATAATTTACAATTCCAAATAACATATTCATAACTGCCATTAATCCTATTAATGATGTTGTTTCGTACATTATAAACCCTCCCATACTTTTGTATAGATATAATCATATCATATTTATTTATACGTCAACAAGTTATAAATCAATATTCATTATAATTAATTATATCCTTTACATTTTTTCTAATCTTCCTTCTTGTAACATCACTTGATGGATATCCTAAGGATATAACTAACTTAATTTCTCTGTTTTTAGGAATACTTAAAAGTTCCTTTATTAACTTTTCCTTAAACCATCCCATCATACAAGTTCCAAGACCAAGCTCAGCAGCTCCTAAACAAATATGTTCACAAGCTATACCTATATCTAAAGAGGTATAGTCCATTCCTTTAATCTTTTCACCAATTCCTGATACTAAATTTCTCTTCTCTGCTACAACCACAATAAAAACAGGTGCTTCAATAGCAAATTTATTTAGCCCCACTAATGGATCATACAAGCCCTTAACTAAACTTTCCTTTTTATTCTCGTCATCAACAACTATGAACTTCCAAGGTTGAGCATTACATGCAGATGGAGCAAGCCTTGCCCCCTTAATTATTTTTTCTATTAACTCTCTATCAACTTTTTTATCCAAATATCCTCTATCGCTTTGTCTTTTACTAACTAAATCAAAAAAATCCATTTTCCAATCAACTCTCTTCATAAAATTCTCCACACCTTCATTATAAAGTTGTTTTTTGAAATCATCAATTAAAGGCTAACCCTTACATTTCCTATTTATTTAAATATTTATATATTGTTATATTTATAAGAATTTTTATTTTAAAAGAATTTTTCTAAGATTTATTATTTATATTAATAATATTATTTTTATTTTTAATATAAAGTGAGGTGGATATTTATTTGATTCTTTCGTCGCTGTTCTTAAACTCACATGGAAACAAATATCAATTCCATTCATATTGAAGTTAAGGAGATAAAAAAAGAAGAACTACACTCAGTTCCTCTTCTCTCTAAAAATTATTTTTTCTTTCCTGTTAAGAAAATATATGATCCAGCTATTACTCCAGCTCCTCCTATGAAGTTACCAATTGTAACAAAGATAAGATTCTTAGCCATAGCACCTAGAGCTAGTCCACTTCCTGCTGGTATTAACTTAACTATTGCAAATAATCCCATGTTCGCAATACTGTGTTCATATCCTGCTGTCATAAATGCAAATACACACCAAAGAATCATCATTATTTTTCCTGATTCACTCTTCATCTTATAACACATCCAACAAGCTAAACAAACAAGAATATTACAGAATATTCCTCTTATAATCATCTCAGGTGCAGTAAGAGATATCTTGCTCTCAACAGTTTTAATCATATAGTAAGCAGTAGATTCATTTATTAATCCACCTTCTACAAATAAAACTGCTGCAATAATTGAACCCAAGAAATTTCCAAGCCAGCTAAATCCACATATCTTAGCTACATCAATCCACTTAGTTTCTTTTTGGTTTGCACCAATTACCATTGTCATTGTATTACTTGTAAATAAATCAGCTCCAGCAAAAACTATTAAACATAATGCAATACCAAATGATAATCCCATTACTATTTTTGTCCATGGTGAATCTGCAGTACCTAAAAGTCCACCTATAACATAGGCCAACATTGTACCAAAACAAACATATAATCCACCAAGCATTGAAGATAAACCATATTTTGCAAAGCTATCTTCTAACATATCCATTTTCTTTCTCGCAGAATGCGATATTGTCTTTAGTTCATTGATATACATACGTACACTCCTTAGTAAAAATAATTCCCTTAAAATATCCTTAAAAATTTTATAATAAGACAAGCTATTTATCAAGTATCTTAATTAGGCTTTTTAGGTATATTTCTCTAAATTCATATCTTTCTCCTAAAGAGGTATCCTGCTTATTTACTTTAAATCCATTTAATTCTAATTTCGAACACCAAGACTCTTTATTCTCTCCAAATATATCCACCTTAGCATGGTACCCTGACACTATTAAAAAAGAGGTTACTGTTAAGGAGTTTACATTGTCTTTTTTAAGCTCTTCTACTATTTCATCAAAAGTTGGATTTCCTGCTAAAGTTGCAAAGTATATTCCTTTTATATTTCTCTTTTTAAGTTCCTTTCTAACTAATATAAATGGTACGTCACAAGTATTTTTAATACCATGCCCAATAAAAAGTATAGGTTCATCCTTCGGCTTTATAGATATAACTTTTTCAATAATATCATCCATTTTACTAAGACCACCATGCTCCTCTAAGGATAGCAATGGCTCTGCTATGGTCATAGATTTAAATTTATCTTTATAGCTCTCAGCAATCTCTTCAATATTATCTTGTTCCTTACCTCTAATAAGATGAAGAGGAAGTATTATTACTTCCTCCACACCCTCTTTATATATTCTTTTTAAAGCTCCCTCTAAACTATGAACTTGTATATCATGCTTTAAAAGTAACTTTTCTCTTATATGTCTAGAAGTAAAGACTTTAATTACTCTATAATCTGGAAAAGCTTTATTTATATCTCTTTCTATTGGGTCAATACTATTTTCTATCCCTTTTCTTTCAGATGTTCCAAAAGAGGTTAATAATATGACCTTTTTCATTTTACTCTACTTCCTTTTTAATAAATTCTTCAAATGCTTTTAAGAATTTAAAAACATGTGTAATATTATGTGTTGTTGATAGGAATGATGCCTCATATTGTGATGGTGCTATATTAAAGCCACTGTTTATCATATGAGTAAAGTATCTCTTAAATCTTTCTTCATCACATTCCTTAACTTGGTCATAAGATGTTACTTCCCCATCTTTGAAGAATATAGTAAACATTCCACCTGCTCTATTTATAGTAACTGGGAAACTATACTTTTCTTTAATCTTATTAATACCATCCTCAAGCTTCTTTCCTACATTTTCAATGTGATTATAGTATTCTGGATGATCGTATAGTTGTCTTAATGTTGCAAGCCCTGCTGCCATTACTATTGGATTTCCTGACATTGTTCCAGCTTGATATACTCCACCTAATGGTGAAAGATGTTCCATAATCTCTTTTCTACCACCATATGCACCACATGGAAGTCCTCCTCCCATTATTTTTGCATATGTTACTAAGTCTGGTTTTACATCAAAAAGACTTTGAGCTCCTGTAAATGATACTCTAAATCCTGACATAACTTCATCAAATATAAGTAAGGCTCCAAATCTATCACAATACATCCTTAGCTTTTTAATAAACTTTTCTTGCGCCTTAACAACACCCATATTACCTGCTACAGGCTCTATAATTACTGCTGCTATTTCTTTACCATAATTTTTGAATAATTCTCTAACTTGATTTTCATCATTATAAACACCAATTAATGTGTTCTTAACACTTTCTTCTGGTACTCCAAGAGATCCCGGGATTCCTTCAGTTAAAACCCCTGAGCCTGCTTCTACTAAAAATCCATCAAAATGTCCATGATAACATCCAGCAAATTTAATTATTTTATCTCTTTTTGTATATCCTCTTGCAAGCTTTATAGCGCTCATAGTAGCTTCTGTACCTGAGTTAACCATTCTTACCATCTCTACATTAGGCATAGTTTCACAAAGGAACTGAGCCATTTCTAGTTCTAACTTAGTAGGTGCTCCAAAGGCTAATGCATTTTCTGATGTTTCTTTAATAGCTTTTATAACTCCATCATTGCAGTGGCCTAATATTAAAGGTCCCCAAGCTAAAACGAAATCTATATATTCTTTTCCATCCCCATCAGTTATAATTACACCTTTTCCACTCTTAATTACAGGAGGATTCATTCCCATATTTCTATAAGCTCTAACTGGACTATTTACTCCACCAGGCATATATTTCTTACTTTCATTAAAAATGCTTTCATTACTCATATAAATTACTTTCCTTTCCTAACAAAAATGAAGAGTAAAAGGTTAGCATTAACCTCTTATCTTCTTTGCTGCATAAATTGCATAATAGGTTATTATTATATCAGCTCCAGCCCTCTTTATGGAAGTAAGCATTTCCATAACTATTCTTTCCTCATCAATTAGCCCTGCTTTAGCTGCTGCCTTTACCATTGCATACTCACCACTTACGCTATAAGCTGCAACTGGAACTATGGTATTATCCTTAACTTCTCTTATTATATCTAAATAAGAAAGAGCTGGCTTTACCATAACTATATCTGCTCCCTCTTCAAGGTCCATCTCTACTTCTTTTAAAGCTTCTCTTCTATTAGCTGGGTCCATTTGATAAGTCTTTCTATCACCAAACTTAGGTGCAGAATCCGCTGCTTCCCTAAATGGGCCATAGAATGCAGAACAATACTTAGCTGAATAACTCATTATTGATACGTTTTTGTACCCATTATCATCTAAGGCTTCTCTTATATAACCTACTCTACCATCCATCATGTCAGATGGTGCTACCATATCTGCTCCTGCTTCTGCATGAGATACTGCAATTTTACACAAATATTCTAATGTTTTATCATTATCTACATATTCCCCATCTAAGATACCACAATGTCCATGATCTGTATACTCGCACATACAAACATCTGTAATTACAAATATATTAGAATCAATTTCCTTAATTTTTCTAACAGCTTTTTGCACTATTCCATCCTTAGCAAAGCCCTCTGAACCACAACAATCTTTAGTTTTAGGTATACCAAAAAGAATAACTCCTCTTACTTTAGCATCTCTTACTTCTTCAATGATTTCATGAAGTCTATCTAATGAATAATGATAACATCCTGGTAAAGAGCTTATTTCCCTTTTTATATTTTCACCTTCAACAACAAAAATAGGTAAAATAAAATCATCTGGTGAAAGAGTTGTTTCCCTAACTAATGCTCTAATATTTTCATCTCTTCTAAGTCTTCTTCCTCTATTAATCATTTACTACACTTCCTTATTCACAATCTCAACAATTTCCCTTAAAAATCCATCCTCTGAATGTTGCTTACACATAAGCCCATCTATTCCACGTTCCTTTAAAGCCTTGAAAGTAATAGGACCTATTGCAATACATTTCTTTTTCTTAACTTCTTCAATTCCAACCATATCTACCATATTATTCACTGTACTTGGGCTAGTAAATAATACTATATCTACTTCATCAAAACTTCTTTTATTTTGAACCTTCCCTGGAACTGTATTATAGGTATGAACTCTATCCACTTCTAATGCTAAAGCTTCAATTTCATCCTTTAAGAAAGTTCTACTCTTTGATGAACATGGAATTAACACCTTTTCTCCAGGTTTTAAATCTTCCTTAATAGCTTCAAAAAGCCCCTCACCAACAAATTCTCTAGCCATTTTATAAGCTTGTATTCCTCTTTGTGCTAAAGCTTTCTTAGTAGCCTTTCCAACTACAGAAAATTTAGCTTTTAACCTTCTTATATCGTAATTTTTTTCTATTAAATAGTCAAAGAAAATATTAACCCCATTTACTGAAGTAAAAATTATGTGATGGTATTTATCTAACTTTTCTACATATTCATCTAGGTTTTCTAAGGTTTTCTCAATCTTAATAGAACTTATACTTGTAACCTCTGCACCTAACTTAGTTAGCTTATCCTTTAAGCTTGATGCTTGCTCTCTAGAGCGTGTTACACAAATATTCCACCCAAATAGGGGCTTTTTTTCATACCAAGATAGCTTATTGCTTAAATTAACCACATCTCCCACTACAATAATGCAAGGTGATTGTAGTCCTGCTTCTTTAACTTTATCTACAATATTATCCAAAGTTCCAACAACCTTTTTTTGCTTGGATGATGTTCCCCTCATTACTACAGCTGCAGGGGTATTAATATTCTTTCCATACTTCGTTAAATTTTCTACTATTTTTTCTAAATTACTAAGGCCCATCATAAATACAAGGGTTCCAGTTTCATTTGCTAAAGCTTCAAAGTTTATTTTTTCTTCAACAGCTGTCATTCCCGTTACTATATGAAAACTTTGTGCAATACCTCTATGAGTTATAGGAATACCCGCATAGTTTAATACAGCTATAGGTGAAGTAACTCCAGGAATAACCTCAAAGTCTATTCCCTCTTTTTCTAAAGCTAGAACCTCTTCGCCACCTCTACCAAATACATAAGGGTCTCCCCCTTTAACTCTTCCTACTACATGACCTTCATTAGCAAGCTTTACTATCATTTCATTTATTTCGTCTTGAGTTTTATAATGAGCACCAGGTTCTTTACCACAATAATAAACTTCACAGTCCTCACTTAAATAATTTAAAACATTATTGGATACTAATCTGTCATAAAGAACTGCAGTACATTCTCCTAATGCCTTTATAGCCTTTAAAGTTAATAATTCCTCATCTCCAGGACCTGTTCCTATTATATACGCCTTACTCATTTTACTACCTTCCACAACTTAATACTTTTTCTGCTAATCTTTTTCCTAGCTCTATGTTTTCTTCTATGGAACCATCTATATCTTTCTTTATTATTTTTCCATTCACCATATAAGTTCCAATCATATATATTTTACTTCCCTCTATAATTGAATAAGCTCCTATAAGGCTATGACAATCTCCATTTAGAGCTTTCATGAAGCTTCTTTCTGCTTCTACTTCTAAACGTACCATCTTATTATCTAAAGCCTTAAAATACTCTTTATTTTTACTATTTTTTAAACACTCTATTCCAAGAGCACCTTGACCTATTGCTGGGATGAATATATTAGGGTCAAAATAGTCTGTTATTATTTCCTCCATCCCTAATCTTTTTAATCCTGCAGAGGCTAAAATTATACCATCTAACTCTTGTTCTTCCATCTTTTTAAGCCTAGTTTGAACATTACCTCTAATAGGTACAATCTCTAAGTCACTTCTTATCTCTTTTAAAAGTGCAGCTCTTCTATTACTACTTGTTCCTATCTTTGCACCTTGCCTTAATTCACTAAAATTAATACCTTTTCGTGAAATAAATGCATCTCTAACATCTTCCCTTTCAGGCATTGCAACAAGTTCAAATTCTTCAGCTAATTGAAAAGGAACATCTTTCATGCTATGTACTGCACCATCTGCTTTTCCTTCTATTAATGCTATTTCTATTTCCTTTGTAAAAAGTCCTTTTCCACCTATCTTATCTAAAGTTACATCTAATCTTTTATCACCTTCTGTAACAACTAATAACTTTTCAGAATCTATATTTTGTTGTTCTTTTAATAACTCCATAACTCTCTCAGTTTGAACCTGAGCAAGCTTACTTTTTCTTGTTGCTATAATTAAACTCATTTATTTCACCTCATTAATTTATATTGCCTCATATTTCTATATTATATTCTATCATTTACCAAGTCCAATAGGTATTTTTTATCTTTTCAAAAGGCGTTTAATTATATGTAGTTTTAAATACATTTCTTGTAATTTATTTGTAAACACTATCCTTATGTAAACTGCTACTCTTAAATTATAGAAAATAAATAAAAAGGGTGAGAAAACTTTATGAAGAATAAATTTATATCTTTTTGTCTTTTGTTAGCTTTACCAATTGCGTTAATATCCTGTAATACCTCAAAAAATGAAGTTATTCAATCTAATCCTTCTCCAAAAGAAGAAGTTACCAGTGGATTACAAGAACAACCTGAAGAAAACCTAATAGAATCTAACATTGCTACCCCATATACCAAAGAACAATCTATAAAAAATAATGATTTAGTTTATGACGCTAAAGAAGAAAAATATGTAGATAGTACTCCTCTTAAAAACTTCTTAGATAATGTAAAAAATAATAAACCTGCTAAAGTTAGATACACTCAATATTATGAAGGCTTACTAGATAAAATGAGAGATGTTGAATTTGACATTAAAGCATTTAAAGTGAAAGAATATGATACTAAATCTCCTGAATTAAAATATTATAACTATACAGTAATAGGAGGGGAATCCATTACTATTGTAAGTAACTACTATAAACTAGAAGGGGATGGAATGAAGCTATTCCCTGTAGAAAACAATAAATAAACTTTTATCAAAGAGAGGGACTGCATAGCAATCCCTCTCTTTAAAACTACTCTCTATATTTAACTCCGCTCCAATAAACATTGTCTTTTACTATAGCATCCTCCGGTAATTCTACTCCTTCAAGAACCCATTTCTTAAATTCCATAAATCCAGTTCTATCAACAATATAACCTACATGCTCTTTTCCACCTGGAGCATTTCTATCTATATATTGTTCAACATATTTGTAACAATTGTTTATAATCTTAACTATACTATCTTCATCAGCCCATATAATAAAATCTTCTCCAAGTCTTGGATTTTTCTTACCTGTCCTTCCCATGATAGTAAGTCTATAATATTTCTTCTTGCTTCTAGTCCAAGCACCTGTAGGACAATTAATTACACATTCCCCACATCCGATACATCTTCTGTGATCTCTAATAACCCTATAGTTTTCTGCATGTAAAGCTTCTGTAGACTTCTTCTTACAAGCTCTTACACAAGCACCACAAGATACACACTTTTCTGAGTCATATTGTGGCATTGTCATACCTATAATACCAAAATCATGCATTCTAGCTTTAATACAATCATTTGGACATCCTGTTAATGCTATCTTAAAATGAAGATCATTAGGGAAAATTTCTTTTTCAATTCTCTTAGCAAAATTAGTAGTATTATAGTTTGCATATGGACAAACATTATTTCCTATACATGCAGATACATTTCTTGTTCCTGCTGCTGTATATCCCTTACCTGGGATTTCTTGATTTATATCTAATCCCTCTATAATAGGTTGTAATAATTCATTAACCTTGTCTATATCTGAAAACTTAATTCCTGGTATTTCAAACCCTTGTCTAGTTGTTAAATGAACAGTACCATTTCCATAAGTATCAGCTATTTCTTGAATTAATCCAAGATACTCTGCTTTTAAGTGTCCACCTGGAACTCTTACTCTTGAAGCAGTAATTCCTCTAGTTTTTGTTATTCTAAAAGCGTTCTTTTTTAACTTTTTAGTATTTATATCCATATTAACTACACCCCTAATCTCTTAAAAGTTTGCCTTTGGAATAATTAAATACTGGTCCATCTAGACATACATATGTATCATCTATTCTACAGTGTCCGCATTTTCCAAGTCCACAACACATCTTTCTTTCATGTGATATCCAAATGTTTTCTTCCTTCATTCCAAGCTTTAAGAACTCAGCCACAGTAAACTTCATCATCATTGGAGGTCCAACTACAATAACTTGTGCAGTATCCATATCTTCAAACTTAAGTTCTGGAATATACTTTGTAACTAGTCCAACATTTCCTTCATACCCTTCTTCAGCAGAATCTACTGTTAAAGTGAAGTTTATATTCTTTTCCCACTCCTTCATGTCTTCCTTAAATAACATATCCTTAGGAGACTTAAATCCTGCTATAACTCTTGTACTTGTTGCATCTTGAGGATTCTTTGAGAAGTAATCTACTATTCCCTTTACTGGAGAAAGTCCAGTACCACCAGCAACTATAACAACTTCTCTTCCTTTATAGTTTTCTACATCGAATCCATTTCCATAAGGTCCTCTTAAAAATAACTTATCTCCCTTATATTTAGTGAAAACTTCGTTTGTTACCTTTCCTACTTTTCTAATAGTTAAGTCAACATAATCTTCTCCTATTCCACTAACTGATATTGGAGCTTCTCCAAACTTAGGAATAGAAACTTCAAAGAATTGTCCAGGCTTTACATTCCCTTTAAATGACATTCTAAATGTATATTCTATATCTGTATGTTTAATAACATCTAAAACTTCTGAAACAAATGGCAAATATTCATTATGCATACTACTTCACCTCATCCATAGCTTTTTCTAACTTATTAATACAATTTGAGAATGATATATACTCTGGACAGATATCATCACATCTACCACATCCAACACACATGTGATATCCCCATTTCTTCTTATAATCATAAACTTTGTGAAGAACCTTATATCTCATTCTTTCACCCTTAGCTCTTCTAAAGCTGTGGCCACCTGCCATATCTGTATACCCGTCAACTTGACATGATGCCCATACTCTTCTTCTTTCTCCTACCTTGCCATTATCTCTGTAAATAACATCTTGCATTGTAAAGCACGTACATGTTGGACATACAAAGTTACATCTTCCACAGGCTATACATCTTTGAGAATATTCATCCCACATCTTAGAATCCATTACTGATAAGTCTAAATTTTCAGGGATGTTAACCTTTACTTCATTCTTTTCTACAAATTCAGGTATAACATTAATATCTTCTTCAGCAAATATTTTTACTAATTCTTCAATTTCTTTATCTTTAACATCTAATAAAACTTCATTTCCATCTACTTTTATGTAACAATCATATTCATCAGTTTTATTAGTTCCCATATCTACACAAAAACAATTTTCAAAGCTTTTTTCGCATCCAAACACTATAAACTTTGTCTTTTCCCTAATCTTTTTATAATAAGGGTCAACAAATCCATTTCTTAGATAGATATCATCTATTCTTTTAACTCCATGTAAATCGCAGCTTCTTAGGAATACTACTAAATTCTTTTCTTCTACCTCTGCTTCTTTCACCTTATCTTCTGTAAAGAAGAATAAAACTTGTGTTATTGGTAAAAGTACTTCCTTATATGAAAAATCTGATTTTTTATCAAATTCTATTTCTTCTATTTTATTTATCTTTCCATATCTAATTCTATCTGTATCTGAAAAAGTTCCTTCTCCTTCAAAAACTTTAGGAGCATATACTTCACTATTCTTTTGTAATTGAACTATAAGCTTATTCATATTTTCTAGAGTTAATCTATATCCCATATCCACATCTCCTTACAGAAAACTTGTCTTTGTTCTTATATCGTTATTATAATAACAATATAAAAAAAACTCTGTGATAATTCTCACAAAGTTTAATTATTTTTAAAATATTTAGCTAGTTTATTTTTATCTTTTACAATGATTTTTTTACCATTTAATACTATAAGTTCTTCTTTTTGCAATACTTTTAACGCTCTAGAAATAGTTTCTCTTGGAGTTCCAAACATATCTGCAAGATAAGTAATACTTATATTAAGCCCTATCTCAACTCCATCTTCAACCTCCACTCCATGGTCTTTAGCAAGTTTCCATAGCTTTGCAGCAACTCTCTTTTCAATCTTAATAGGAGTAGCATTTTTTATCTGTCTATATAATCTTCTTACTTTTTTAGATAATGAATTAATTACTACAGTAGTTAGTTCAAAGTCCTTTGACATAATTTTTACAAATTCATCTCTATCAAAACATAAGATTTCACTATCTTCAAAAGCCTCACAACTTATCGATGCTGGTAAATCATCTAATACAACATCATTTATTATTTTTCCTTCTCCTAGTATAAAAATAATTCTTTTATGGGCTTTTTCACCTATCTTATATAATGTAACCTTTCCTTTTAAGACAATAAATATTGTGGTTACCTTATCTTTATCAAAAAATATATGTTCACCTTTTTTATACTGCTTTTCTATACATAAGGAAGTAAGGGAATCTATTGTTTCTTGCTTTAATCCAGAGAATAATTCTAAATCACTTAATTTTTTACTCATTATTAAAATCCTTTTCCTTAAAAAACATTTTTAATATTATATTAGATTTTTTTATTTTATAAAAGAAAAAGAAATCTTCTGTAGAAATAAAATCTGTTAAAACTTTTTTAATACTACTATCTTTACACCTATTTCTTAATATAGTAGTATAACCAATAAAATCATCATATTTTAATAGTTCTTCTTCTACCTTTTGCGCTATAAATCTACTTCCTTTAGGATTTCCTCTTCTTGTATTAACACCAACAACAATATTTTTCAAATCTTTTTGCATTGGTATTGACCCCATTCCTTCCATAAATTCTGTTGAATCTATGTATATCCTACTTTCTTCTTCGCAATCTCTCTTTATTTCTTCTTTTTTATTCTTATCATCTATAGCTATAATAACCAAATGCTTATTTTTTATAAAGTTTTTATCATATTCTTTTTTATATATTTGTATATTTTCTCCCTTAAACTGTTTAAATTCTTCCCCTATTTCTTTTGCTAAGACCTCCACTAAGCATCCTTGATTAAAAAAATGCTTTGCTTTAATAAAGCCACCTCGTCCTGCTCCAATAATGCCTACTCTTAGTTTTTTTGAAAATACTGATATTAAAGAAAACTCTATTCCTCTGTTAAGAATATCTTCCTCACTATTCTTAAACATTCTTCTTCACTTCCTTCAAGGGTCTCATTTTTTATGACTTCAATAGCTCTATTAATATAAGCATCTGAGGTACTTTTTAATAACATTTTTACAAGCCCTTCATCTTTTAGATCCCTACTTTTATTTTGATAAGTATTTAATCTTTTTGAGTATACCTCTTCGCCTTTCATCTTTAATTCTTTTATAATTGGCGAAATCTCTCGAAGAGCCTTCCATTCCATATATTCCTTTAAATATTCTTCATAAATATACTTATATTCTGACATTCTTTGAACTCTTAATGCTTTATTTTCGTCATCAACTTCACTTATTTCATCAATATTATATACTTTTACTTTATTTAATAATCCAACTTCTACTTCAACATCTCTTGGTACCGCCATATCAAATATAGATAATGTCTCTCTTCTTTCTACAATATCATCTTTTAAAACAACAGCATGTGGAGCATTAGTGCAGGATATTATAGAATCTACTTCTTGAATAAATTGATTTTTTTCTTTGAAATTTATAATTTTTACATTTTCCTCATGTAAATCCTTAATTTTTCCCGGCTCTCTAACTACTAAATATATATTTTCCACCTTATGTGATAAAAGATATTTAACAGCAAGTCTTCCTATTTCTCCATAACCAATAACCATAACTTTTTTACATTTTTCTTTTAACATAATAGAAATTGCAACTGAAATAGATGAAACTGGTATCTCAAACAATTTTGCTTCTGTTCTAAACTTTTTACCACAGGTTATTCCTTCTTGAAATAATCTTCCTAACTCTCCACTACATGTACCTTCTTCTAAGGATTCAATATAGACATTTTTAATTTGCCCTAAAATTTGATCCTCACCTACTATTCTTGAATGATAGCCACAAGCAAGCCTAAATAAATGTCTATATGCTTTTTCCGCTTCCACATAAAATATAAAGGGCTTTAATTCATCATTCCACCCTATTGTTTTAAAGATTACGTCTATCACTTCTTCTTTATTTAGCTTACTATCTACATATATTTCTGTTCTATTACATGTTGTTAATATTATTACTTCATCAAAATATTTCATTAATTCATTTAATATTTCATTTTTTCTCTTCTTTTTTATAGTAAAGGCTTCTCTAATTTGAATTGGTATATCTCGCCTTATTCCCATTAAACTAATCATGATTTCACTCCAAAATTTTTCAAATAATATTATTATTTTATCCTATTTTCTTTATTGTATATTAACATACAGCTATTTAAAATGATATAAAAATAAAAGATAATAAAGATGACCTCTTGTTTTTTCATCTCTATTATCCTATTTTATATATTAATGCACATTTTATATACTATGTAAAATGTCATTAATAAATTTTTCTTGTCCTATTCTATCCATAGTCTTACAGATTCTTTCTCCAGCCACACCATTTTCTTTATAATAATCCATAATATTATCAACTACGCCAACAATATCATCTTCGCTAAAAATTCTTCCTAAAGATGTTCCAAGACTCATTCCTCTTCCAAATCTTCCACCAACAAAAATTTCTGCTCCTTTTTCCCTAGCAATAAATCCACCTGTTCTACAAGCTCTTACACATCCACCACATTTCACACATAATTCCTCATTGAAGACAATTTTTTTATCCACTAATTCTAAAGCCTTTTGTCTACATGCTTTTACACAAAGTGAGCATCCGACACAATTTTCCTCTACATATTCTGGCACAGTTCTTCCCATTATTCCAATGTCATTTAAACTCGCTTTTGCACAGTTATTGGCACATCCCACAATACCAATTTTACATTTTGCGTGAGTATCAGTTCCAAAATATTTTTCTTCTAGTTCCCTACAAATTCCTTGGGTATCAATATTTCCATGTAAGCATACAGTGCCCTTACAAGAAACAAGTGGTCTAACCTTCATTCCAGTACCACCATGTCTCAATCTCAGTTTTTGAGATTCTTCAATTACATTTTCAACATCTTCATTTTTAATCCATGGAACTTCAATTTGAAGTCTAGTTGTAACACCACTATATCCTTTTCCATATTTATCTGCTATATAATTTATATTTGCTAATTCTTCAGTAGTAAAATTCCCCGCTCTACTTAAAAACCTTACAGCAAAATGTTCTTTATCATTTTGTAATAAAAATCCCAATGCTTTTAATTCTTTTTGTCTTTTTTGATTTACTGCCATACCATCTATCCCCCTTGACAAATATATAACAATATTTTAGTAGATTTTTCATAATAGTTCCAATAATAATACCTTATATATGTTATAAGCAACTAGTTATATAGGATATTTTTTTAACTAATGGAAATAATATGATTATAAATTTGTTGAGGTGATATATAATGAGACTTCCAAAACATATAGGTATTATTCCAGATGGTAATCGAAGATGGGCAGTAAAAAATGGGATGACTAAAGATAAGGGGTACGCTCTAGGCATAAACCCAGGTCTTATTCTATTTAAACAGTGTAAAAAATATGGTATAGAAGAAATAACATTCTATGGATTCACTGTTGATAATACAAAGAGACCTAATGAACAAAAGTTAGCATTTACAGAAGCATGTATAAATTCAGTACAACTTTTAACTAAAGAAGACTGTGAAATATTAGTAATGGGAAATACAAAATCTACTTCATTCCCTAAAGACCTTATCCCTTTTACTAAACGTAGAACCTTCGGAAAAGGTGGTATGAAGGTAAACTTCTTAATTAATTATGGCTGGGAATGGGACCTAAACGAATTAAAATCTGCTGATGAAAAAAAGAAGAATATATATAATAATATTCACTCAAATGATATTTCTAGAATTGATTTAATTATACGTTGGGGTGGTAGGAGAAGATTGAGTGGGTTCCTTCCTGTTCAATCTGTGTACTCTGATTTTTATGTAGTAGATGACTTTTGGCCAGACTTTAAACCTGAAAATCTGGATGAAGCTTTAAATTGGTACAATGAACAGGATGTAACCTTAGGAGGATAAAAATAAAAAAGGTAGGAGATATTTATTTCCTCTATACTTAAGGTAATGAAATTAAAATTTTATACTGGTCTAAACGTTAAAAAGGTCCTGTACCCAGGACCTTTTTAGTATTTATTCATTCTAATATAAAATATAGTTTTGTCATCATTTTTTCTTTTTACTATAGAAATTTCACCATTATGGTTTTCTACTATTTTCTTAGCAATAGATAATCCTAATCCAGAACCACCATCGCTTTTTCTGCTAGAATCTCCTCTTACAAAAGGATCAAAAAGTGTATCTTTTATATCATCCGGTATTCCTACTCCATTATCTGAAACTTCTATAACAATAGATCTCCCCAAATCCCTAAGCTCTATTTTTAACCTAGTTCCTGATGGATTATACTTTAAAGAATTATCTATTAGATTACTAATAACTCTCTTAAACAATCTCTTATCTATCTTTAACTCTATTACTATTTCTGGAATATTTACTACCAGATCAAATTCTCTTTCACTTATTTCATCAAAGTATTCAGCAATTAACTGCCTTAAAAACTCACAAATATCTACAACTTCTAATTTTAGCTTATACTGAACACTCTCTAACTTTACAAACTCAAAAAGGTCATCTACTAATTCCCCAACCTTTTCTGATTTGTTGTATATAGTTTTATAGTATCTCTTTCTTTGTTCCTCTTCTTCTATAAGATTTTCATATAATGCTGCTGAAAATCCTCTTATTGTAGTAATAGGTGTTTTAATATCATGAGATAAGTCTATTAACATTCTTGTTTTGCTTTCTTCAAGTTTTTTGTTTTCTTCTCTACTTGCTTTAAGCTTATCAATTAAATAATTAATTGTATCACTTATTACTATAAACTCTTTCTCCCCATCTAAAACTAACTTTTCTTCATAATCACCTTCTATAACTTTTCCTAATGCATTATCTATTTTACTTAATGGCTTCTTAAACTTCTTAGCCGTCCAAATACTGTAGGCTACAATACTAATTATAAAAAATACTAGTGCTATACTTATAACCTTTATATAAAGTTTAAATAATGGCTTTCCTAAACTATAGGGTACAGAAAATATATTAATAGCTAAAGAAACTTTATCTTCTGGTACTCTAATCAATATAGTTTTAAAATCATTATCCTCTTCTACTGTGTCAACTAACACAAAATATCTTTCATCTTCATCACTCATACTAATTGCCTGCAACAACTCAAATTCAGAATAAGAATCCTTTAACAATTCATATTTGGGTACTTTCCCCATCCTATGAATAACATTTCTTTTACTATCTAAAACTTCAATAAAACCTTCAAGTTTTATTAATACATCTTCATTTAACTTAGAGTAATCATCATATTTACCATGAAGCAAATCTAATACTGGCGCCCCTCTGTCCTCCATAGACTTGGACATTTTATATCCTAAATAGGTGTATGCTAAGAAAAATATACTAGCTAATATTATTACAAATGTAATATAATTTTTAAATAAAGAGATTAAGAGTTTATCATTTCTTTTTCTCATAGTACTCTACCTTTTTTCGAACTTATATCCAAGACCCCTAACAGTCTTTAAATATACAGGATTTCTAGAGTCCTCCTCTATCTTATCCCTAAGTCTACTAATATGCACCATTATAGTATTGTCACCACTTAAGAACGCTTCATTCCACACTGCTTCAAAAATTTGATTCTTTGTTAATATTCTACCTGCGTTCTCCATCAAGTACTTTAATATTCCATACTCTATAGATGTTACTTCTACTTCTTTTCCTCTAACTATAAGTTTTACATTATATGTATCTAATTCTATATCTCCTATAACTATCTTAGGAGAAGCATTCTGTTTAGCGCTTAATTTATATACCCTTCTTATCTGAGCATTAACTCTAGCTACTAATTCTAAAGGATTAAATGGTTTTGTAATATAATCATCTGCACCTAAATCTAGGCCCAATATTTTATCAGAATCTTGATTCTTGGCTGATAGCATTATTATTGGTATATTGTATAGTTTTCTTATCTCTTTAATCACCTTATACCCATCTACACGAGGCATCATTATATCTACAATTGCCAAATCAAAATTAGTATCGTTTTTTACTTTTTCAATGGCTTCTTGTCCATCACTTGCTTTTACCACACTATACCCTTCTTTTCCTAAGTATAGCTCTATTAACTCTAATATTTCTTTTTCGTCATCACAAATTAATATCTTATAATCCATTTTATCTCCCCTACTTCCACGATAAAGCATAAATAAAGAAAAGTCCTACTATGGACTTTTCTTTATTATACAATATCTTACACATTTGTTAAACGAAACTTTTAACAAATACTATTAATATTAGAATAGGTGTAACATACTTTATTACAAACGTCAACAAACTAACTACTTTTTGATTTTTTAATCTTCCTTTATTAGTTAATTGCTCTATTATAAAATCTTTTGATACCCCATATCCTAAAAGAAGTATCACTAGCAACCCATTAATAGGCAATAATATGTTAGAAACAAACTTGTCTAATGAATCAAATATTGTAAACCCAAAAATCTTTATATTTGCTAAAACTCCATCTGGATTAGCTGATAATGCAGCTAGTGAACCAATTAAAACAATAATTAAAATATTTATTATTATAGATTTTTTTCTTGAAATTTTCAGTTCTTCAGTAAATAAAGCTATAAGAACCTCTAATAAAGATATAGTTGCCATAGTTGCTGCCATAGCGGCTAATCCAAAGAAGATTATTGATAAAATACTTCCTCCTGGCATTTTTGCAAATATTAATGGCACGGTATTAAATAATAATCCTGGTCCTTCAGTTGGAGCTAGTCCAAAAGAAAAAACTGCTGGAAAAATAGCAAGTCCTGCAAGCAATGATACCCCAGTATCAGCTATAGCAACCTTTCCTGCTGTTCCGATTAAATTATTATCTTCAGTAAAATAACTGCCGTATGTTACCATAGTACCTGTTCCTACAGACAACTTAAAGAAAGCTAATCCTAAGGCTGATAAAATTACACTTACTGTTACCTTAGAAAAATCTGGCTTTAATAAAAATTCTATACCACTATATGCACCTGGAAGAGTTAAACTTCTTAATACGCATAGTATTAATAGTCCCATTAATATTGGCATAAGTACTTTGGTTAACTTTTCTATACCACTTTTAACTCCCATACCTAATATAGAGCCTGCAACTACTAAAACTATAACCTGCCATATAATCGGCGAAATAGGTCCTAAGCTTGTACTGTTAAAAATTTGTGCAGCCTCTTCTGCTGTAACTCCTTTAAGTACACCAAATAAGGCTTTAAAAACATATGAATACACCCATCCTGCAACTACTGTATAAAAAAATAGCATACAAAATGTTGATAATACCGCTATATATCCTATTGATTTAAACCTTCTCTTATCTGTAACTTTTGATATAGCTCCACATACATTTTTTCTTGTTCCTCTACCTACTATAAATTCGCTTATTAATGTTGGTAAACCAATCAATAATACACACCCTAAGTAAACAATTATAAAAGCTGCTCCTCCATTTTGACCTACAACATACGGAAACATCCATATATTACCTAAACCTACAGCTGAACTTAAGGTAGCAAAAAACACAGTAAGACTAGATGAAAATTTTTCTCTCTTCTGTTCCACGTAATCCACTCCATTTTCTTTAGTATAATTCAAATTATATATTAAAAATTGGAGTAATTATAATATTTTTATTTAATTTTGTCAAATTTTATTCTTTATTGTAACAATATTCTAATAAAGATATCTTTTCTTTAATTCTCTTCTCTTTGTCTTACTTAATCCATACTCTACCTCTAAGTACTTATCTATGTTTTCATATTTATCCCGTATTTCTTTAAATGACGCTTCTATATATTCTCTTCTTACTTCTAGCATCATATTTAATAGCTCAAAATGTTTAGGATTATTAGATAACTTTTTTATGGATTTAACTATTTCTTCATTTTTACTCTTTCTATATTCATTACTTAATAAATAATCCTTAATTACAGTTTCTTCTGGAACTCCAAGAATTAATAAGATAAGTGCAGAAGCAAACCCAGTTCTATCCTTTCCAGCAGTACAATGAAATAAAATAGGCATTCTTTCTTCATTTTCCATACAATCTATTAATTCTTTATAAGCAAGATTATTAAAAACAGCACTTCTATATCCATTCATAAGAAACTTCTTTCCATCAAAATGCTCTAAATAATTTTGATTAAAAATAGATATCATATCAAAGTTTCCATTATTATTATCTAACTCGGACATACCAGAAATATTTATATATTTAAGCCCTTCAATATAAGGATCAGGTGAAGATAACACCTCGCCCTTAGACCTTAAATCCAAGATTGTTTTTATACCTAAAGCTTTAAAATATTCAATATCTTCTTCTGTTAAATCTGATAATTTATCTGACCTATAAAATGTGTTCCATTTAACTCTTCTGCCATCTATAGTTCTATATCCACCTATATCCCTAAAATGATGTACTCCTACAAAGGGAAGTATTTTTTCTCCAACTAATTCAGAATTGTACCCCTCAGATTTTAAAAGAAATAATAATCTTCTTTTATTATCTGGATCTGTAAATATAACCTCATTACTATTCTCAATTCTTTCTATTAATAGTTCCTCATCATCATTTTCTAAATATATTTTTACAAGGGAATTTTTAGGTTCCTCCCATGTTATTTTCAATTTATTATTAGCTAATCGTATGCACTTTGCTTCTTCAAAATACTTCATAATTATTCCTCTTTAATCATTTCTAATATCATTAATATTAAATGGTGTATTTTGATATACACAATAATTTAACCAATTTGCAAATACTATATGGGCACTGCCCCTCCAAGACATCGCTGGCTCTAAAGTTGTATCATCATTTGGAAAATAATTTTCAGGAATACAAATTTCCAATCCCTTTTCTTTATCCCTAAAATATTCATCTTTTAGGGTTTCTCTATCATACTCTAAATGTCCTGTAATAAATACCTTTCTATAGTCACTTGTAGAAACAATAAATACTCCCGCATCATCAGATTCTGAAAGTATTTCTAATTCCTTAACCTTTTCTACATCCTTACTCTTTATTTCTGTATGTCTTGAATGTGGTGCAAAAAAGGTATCATCAAGCCCCCTTGTTAATTCAACATTTTCCTTTAACACCCTATGAGCAAAAACCCCAAACATCTTATTTTCTAATGGATACTTTGGCACTCCATAATGGTAATATAACCCTGCTTGAGCTCCCCAACATATGTGTAAAGTTGAATAAACGTTGCTTTTACTCCACTCCATTATTTCCTTTAATTCATTCCAATATGCAACATCTTGAAATTCCATCTGCTCAACAGGTGCACCTGTAATTATTAATCCATCAAACTTCTCATTTACAACCTCATCAAAATAGCTATAAAACTTATTTAAATGCTCTAATGGCGTGTTGTGAGATGTATAACTTTTAGTTTGTAGTAACTTAATTTCCACTTGCAATGGAGTATTGGACAAATATCTTAATAATTGATTCTCAGCTTGAATTTTCTTAGGCATTAAATTTAAAATTGCTATTTTTAATGGTCTTATATCTTGTGTTTCTGCCCTTTCATCATTCATTACAAATATATTTTCCCCACTTAATACTTTGTATGCTGGTAACTCCCTATTAATTTTTAATGGCATAATGTCATCCCCCTTTTTATTTCTTTGATATAATTACTACCATAATAAAACTATTATATCTTCCAAGAAGTGGTTATACAAATCATTTCCTTTTATGATATAATTATATGGAAATATTTGGAGGTGATTGCATGAATAAAACTATTTTAAAAGGTTTTATTGGAACTTATACAAATACGGACAGTAGAGGAATCTATAATTTTGAATTTGATTGTGAAAACAAAGTTTTTAAAACACATGCTTTAGCTTATGAAATCGAAAAACCATCTTATCTAGCTGTAGATAAGGAAAATAATATTTTATATTCAGTTTCTAAAGATAATGATTTAGGAGGAGTAACTTCTTTCAAAATAAAAGAAAACCTATCTCTTGAAAAAATAAATTCTGTTCTTGAAACAGAAAATCCACCTTGCTATATTAATTTTTCTAATAAACAGGGCTTAATTTTTACTGCAAACTATCACCATAATAAAATTAATGTCTATCCTATTGAAGATGGTCACAGAATAGGTAAACCCATAAAGACATTAACCCACACCAATAATACCCCTCATATTCATTATGCCAACCTTGACCTAGATGAAAACTTTCTTTTAACAGTAGACCTAGGACAAGATTATATTAATCTCTATGAGATTAAAGAAAATGATTTTATTGAAAGAGAAGATTTAAGAGTAAAATTTAGTAAAGGTTGTGGACCTAGACATTTAGCATTTCACCCAAATGGTAAATTTATCTATGTTTTAACTGAATTATCTTCTGAAATAGCCTCATTTCAATATAATAAGGGGTATTTAAAGCTAATAAATATACTTTCAACACTGCCAAACAAATATACTGGGGTAAAATCTGGAGCTGCTATACATATTCATCCAAATGGCAAATTTATTTATACTTCAGATAGAGGAAATAACTCAATAGCTTGCTTTAAAATAGATAATGCAACTGGATCCTTATCATTAGTAGAGCATAAGCCTACCTTTGGATCATGCCCTAGAGATTTTGCTATAAGCGAGGACGGCAAATATATACTTATTACTAATCAAGATTCCTCCTCTTTGGTTATTTTCGAAATTTCTGAAGACACTGGTAGATTAATTAATCATGTTGGAAGTATAGAGGTCCCATCCCCTGTTTGCATTAAATTAATATAAGTATAATTTTACCTTTGACATAATCCATCTCTGTAGTTATAATCAGAAACAATATCAACCTATAAGCTCAATAATATGGTTTGAGCGTATCTACAATACTACCGTAAATAGTATTACTAGGCTAATTAAGTATATATGCCTCATGGGTTGAATAAAATTAATAGAGGTGGATTATATGAACAAATTTAATTTTATTGAACAAATAAAAGGGGCAAATAAAAGTATCCCTTGTGATTTAGTAATAAAAAACATATCTATAATTGATGTCTTTGGACAAGAAACCTTCATTTCAGATGTAGGGATTAAAAATGGGTATATTGTTGGAATTGGAAAATACCATGGAAATGAAATTATCGATGGTACTGGCAAGTATATATGCCCTGGTTTAATAGATGCTCATGCTCATATTGAATCTTCCCTAACCACTCCAGTTGAATATTGCAAAGCTGCCCTTCTTCATGGTGTAACTTCATTAATTGCCGATCCCCATGAAATAGCAAACGTTCTTGGATTAGATGGTATAAAACTTATGCTAAAACTAAGTGAAGGACTACCCTTTAACTTTTTCTTTATGCTTCCTTCTTGCGTACCTGCAACTTCTTTTGAGAATTCAGGTGCAATTTTAACAAGTAAAGATCTATCTAAACTCTATTCTAGTGATGGAGTATTAGGGTTAGCAGAAGTTATGGACTTCCCTTCTGTAGTTAATTGTGAAGAAGATATGATTAATAAATTATATGATGCTAAAATTCTTAATCTTAGAATAGATGGACACGGTGCTGGATTAAATATAGAAACTCTTAATGCTTATTGTACTGCAAATATAAGAACTGACCATGAATGTCATCTGGAAAAGGAAGTAACTGATAGAATTAGACGTGGAATGTATGTACTAATTCGTGAAGGTACTGTAGCTAAAAATTTGAAGGAATTAATAAAGGTTGCTTCAATAAAAAATAGCCGAAGACTTTGCTTCTGTACTGATGATAGACACATAGATGACTTAATATTAAATGGTTCTATTGATAGTTCTATTAGATATGCAATAAAGACAGGTTTAAATCCAGAAACAGCTATTCAAATGGCATCACTAAATTCTGCTGAATGTTATAAACTGAATGACTTAGGCGCTATTGCTCCTGGCTATAGAGCAGATTTTATTATTCTAAATAATTTAGAAAACTTCCAGATTCAATCAGTTTACAAAGATGGACAACTTGTTGTGGATAATGGTATCCTTGTTGAAAATAATATACCTACCCCTAAAATTGAAACAACAAATAGTTTAAATATAAAGGTTCTTTCAAAGGATAAGCTAGATATTACACTATGTAACAAATCCATTATTAATGTAATTAAAGTAATTCCAAACAAGCTAGAAACAATACATTTAAGAGAACCTATTTCTTCTCTAAGTGATAAATTTATTCCTGATATAGAAAAAGATCTACTTAAAGTTGCTGTTATAGAGCGTCATAAAGGAACTGGAAATATAGGGCTTGGAGTTATTAATGGAATGAAATTAAAAAGCGGAGCTATTGCAACTACTATAGCTCATGATTCCCATAATCTAATAGTAGTTGGAACAAATAATTCAGACATGCTATTTGCAATTGAAAAACTAAAAGAAATTGGTGGAGGAATTATTGTTGTTGAAGATGGTAAAGTACTTTCTTCTATAAAGCTAGAAATTGGCGGGTTAATTACTAACCGCTCTATTGATTCAATAATGAATGATTTAGAAAGACTTCATAATTCTATAAAAAAGATTGCTCCAACAATAAACTTTAACCCATTCTTAACTCTTTCATTTTTATCTTTACCTGTAATTCCAGATATAAAGATTACTGATAGAGGAATATTTGATGTTAAGAAATTTAATTTTATAGATACAGCAGAATAAGATTTGTGTTAATAGTGAATTGTTATAAGGGTTTCAATATCTTGTTACTAAATATCCATTCAACTTTTCACTATTAACCAATTAATTGACTTACCTTTACATAAACACTATTATTATATTTATTTTATTGGTATAATTTCCTTATAATACAATTTTATTTTGGTGATTTTAGGGGGATTGTTTTTATGTACGTTATAAAAAAGGTTAATTCAGAAAATTTTGATTCAAGCACTTGGGATAATATTGAAGCTATCAATATTAATAACTATCCATGGGACACTACTGGATATATGCCTAAAACCAAAGTTCAACTTTGCTACACAAATGAAGAAATAAGAGTTAAATTTACCTCTTGTGAAGAAAAAGTTAGAATTGAAGTTAAAGAATTTAATGGACCTTCATGGTATGATAGCTGTGTAGAATTCTTTTTCTTACCTGAACCTGAAATAGATAAAAGATATTTTAACTTTGAAATAACTGCTAGGGGGAACCTTTTACTTCAATTAGATGACAAACCGCCAGTAAGACATTGTATGGATTATATAAACCCTAATTATTTTGAAATAAAAGCAGATGTTAATGATAAAAATATTAACGACTTTGATAACTTTAAACCTTGGACTATAGAATATAAAATACCTTTTGACTTTATAAAGGCCTTTTTCCCAAGTTTTGAAGCTAAATCAGGTAAAATTATAAAAGGAAACTTTACTAAGTGTGGAGACAAAACAACTACTCCTCACTTTGGAACATGGGCAGATATCACAGTTCCAGAACCTGCATTCCATGTACCTCAATTCTTTAAGGAAATAGTTTTTGAATAATTTTAAAGCTATCTAGTTTACCTAGATAGCTTTTATTTTGTTAGTGCATTGATTTACTGTTAAAAAAAGTATATAATTCCTGTATTGAATTTTTTTACACTTAAGGAGGAGTTATGCCAAGTTTAATTTTGGAAGGTGGTACCTTTAGACCTATATTTAGTGCCGGAGTAATGGATGCTTTATTAGATAATAATATTATGTTTCCTTATTGTATAGGAGTTTCTGCTGGTATTACAAATGGAGTATCATATATATCAAAACAAAGGAAAAGAAACCTTGATATACTTATAACATATAGAAATGATAAACGATATTTGGGACTAAGAAATTTTCTAAAATGTAAAAGCCTTTTTGGATTAGATTTCGTTTATGGAGAAATTCCAAGTAAACTATCTCCTTTTGATATGGAAACTTATCAAAAATATGAAGGAAAAGTATTAGTTGGCGTTACCAATGCTATAACTGGTAAGACTGAATACTTTGATGGAAAAGAATTAGATGATAAATGTTCAATTTTAAGAGCTACTTGTGCTATTCCACTATTCTTTCCTGCAATTAAAATTAATAATAGTTATTACTATGATGGGGGGATATGTGACCCTGTTCCAATAAAGAAAGCTATTGATGATGGTAATGAAAAACATTTAATAGTGCTTACAAGACCAAAAGAATACAGAAAAAAACTTAGCAAAGGAAATATTATAGTTTCAAAGCTATTTAGAAAGAAATATCCAAATTTAAAAGAACCTTTATTAACTAGACATAATCATTATAATGAAACTATTCGTTTTTGTGAGGAATTAGAAGCTCAAGGAAAAGCCGTAATTATAAGACCCACTTTAGAACAATCTATTGAAAGCTTCGAAAAAGATGTTAATAAATTAAGAGAGGGTTATAATAACGGCTATAAAATGGCTATAGAAAATCTTGATAAAATTAAAGAATTATTTAACTAACATTGCTTAAAGGGAATATTCTTTAAAGCAAAGCTATATAGGAATGGATATTCTTTTTCAATATATTTCATATAAACTATCCATTCCTTAGTTAAATATTTATATAACCTTAAAATATCGCTGTTTAAATGAGATATATCTTCACTTGTTAAATCCCCCTTGCTTTTTCTAAGCTTTATCTCACTATGTAAGTGTACTGCTGCTTGTAATAAATCTGTAAAAATATCATGTTCATCTAAGTATGGATTCTCTATAAATCTAAATAATGTCTCTTTATTCTCATTTAGATTAGTATAAATATCCTCTATATCTTCTTTATTAAAATTTAATTTACAACTATATCTTTCAATTCTTTCCTTTATCTCATTAAAATCCTTTATAATACCATCCCCTATTTTAGGTATAACAGAGCACAATTCATCACAACCATTGTCTCTTTTTGCAATTGTCCTTAACAGTTGATTACCAACCTCTTCGAAAAAAATCTCAATTAAAAGGTTTATCTTTTGTAATTTATGCTTCTTTTCTCTTTTTTCTAATGCTCTTTCAATAATTAATACAGTTACTAATACTTCAATTGGAATAAAAGCCAAATCCTCTGTAAAAAACATTCCTATATGGTGTAAATCTTTAAAAATAGCATAATTAATTAAATATAATATTAAAGATGCAACTATTAGTGCTAATATAAACTTAAACATATACCTGTCTTTTTTCATAACATCACTCCTAAAAACACTTCAATACTATTGTTTCCAGAAATAAATAATTAATTAAGAAAAAAGTGGAGTGGATATTTATTTTGCTTGTTACATAGCTACGCTCCAAGAAAGTAAAACGCTTATCCTTTCTTATTCAAAAAGAAACTCTACAAAAACTGCAGAGTCTCTTTATTTCCATTCTTACCTCGTACCTCATAACTAGTAACTTTTACCTAATCTATGTCTTCCACCTTTATGTTTTTTTCCTTTAACTTACTATTAGTTATAGTTGAAAGTAAAGTATACAACACTCCAAATAAAGGAATTCCTATTAATATACCTAAAATACCAAATGTACTTCCACCTACTGTAATAGCAAGTAATACCCAAATTGCAGATAATCCAATAGAATTTCCAACAACCATAGGATAAATTAAGTTTCCTTCTATCTGTTGAATTACAACTATAAGAATTACAAACCATACTGCTGTCATTGGTTCAACCATGAAAATTATAAATGCAGCAGGTATTGTACCTATTAATGCCCCAAATATAGGCACTAATGCTGTTACACCTATTATTGTACTTACAAGTAAGGCATATGGCATACTAAAGATAGTCATACCAATAAAACATAATCCACCCAATATAACAGCTTCAATACATTGACCTGTTATAAACTTAGAAAACTTATCATGTGATATTCTAGCTACTTCCATAACCTTATTTGCTTTAATTCTATCAAAAAATGCATAAAGAATTTTCTTTGCTTGTATTCCTAACTTCTCTTTACTTAAAAGAATATATATAGCTATTAATATTCCCATAAAGAAATTAATTATTGTTGATGTAACCCCAACAGTTATATCTACTACTTGGCTAACAAGACTTCCTGTAACCTGTCCAACAACTTTTATTATATTTTCTCCCATAGATAAAACCTGATTCCAAAGTTCATCAAAAACTTCAGTTTTACTGAAATGTTCTGCCATAAACATTTCTAGTGTTTTAACGTAATCAGGTATGTTCTTTACCAAAGTTGATCCACTTTCTACAAGTTGAGGAATTATAAATAGTACTAGCCCAACAACAATTGCTATTATTGTAATAATAGTTAATATTATTGCCAAAGGTCTACGCTTTTTAGGTTGCTTTATAACCTTATCTAAAACCTTCTCTTCATAAAATTTCATTGGTATATTAAGTACAAAAGCTATACATATAGCTATTAAAAATGGCTTTAACATTCCCATTGTAGAACCAAATATGTTTCCTACAGATTTAATATTTATGAATATAAAGGCTAGTACAACTACATAGGTAGCTAATAACAAATTAGATTTAAATTTTGGATCTTTCATATTACTCACTTTATCATCTCCATCTAACTAAATCTCTTCACCAATACATACCTTCTTAATCCACCATACTTAATTTTATCTTTAGCTATTTCATAGCCTAAATCTAAAAATGTATTTACACTATAAGGATTATACGGTGAAGCAGTGGCACTCATAATTAAGGTGCCATTTTCTTTTGCAATATCTTCTAATAACTCACATATTATCTTTTGTAGCTTGTTGCCTCTAAAGCTTTCTTTTACTAATGTTGATTCAATTTGTCCTACCTTTAATAGTTCCTCTCCATTAATTCCAATATCATAGCCGTAGTTATCTTCATCATAGCCTAATTTGCAATATACACCTATAGCTATAAGATCGTCATCTTCAGTAACACATCCAATTATATTTCCTTTATTAGATATAAATTGTAAGAATTCTTCCTCCTTACTTGGAAAATATAACTCTTTATTCTCAAGTCCTTCAACAATTTCATCTTGAAACCTCATAATCCTATTAATATATGATTCATCAAGCTTCTTTAATATTCCTTGTATTATCTTACCATCTTTCCTCTTTAAATTAATTTTCTTAATCATATTTCTCTCCAACTCTATTTCAAAACACTTTTCTTAAATTCTTCTATTCCTATTCTATCAATAAAAAAGCCTAACTTCTCTCCCATTTCTGCATTTTCTATATAATAGTTAAAGATATTGTCTATTATTTCTAAAGCCATCTTCTCATCAACTTTATCTACTATTATATCCGCTATCCTAGGATTATAGCCTGCCGAACCTCCTGCTGTAACTATGAATCCATCCTTATCAGCTATTACCCCTACATCTTTACTATAGACACTTCCGCAGGCATTTCTACAACCTGCTACACCTATCTTACTTCTACAAGGCATACTCATCCATTGATATTTATTTAATAGCTTCATTCCAGTTCCTATAGTATTAAACTTAGATCTTTTACAGAATCCAGCTGGACATATCTCTACATTTTTAACAGAATTCTGTTCCTTAACTGCTGGCTCCATTTCTAGTTCATTCCATATATTTTCTAAATCTTTTTCTTCAAGGTTTGTTATTAATATTCTTTGACCTGATGTTATCTTTATTACTCCGTTGTATTTTTTAGCAACCCTTGCTATTTTCTCTAAAGTTTCAGGCAGAATAAATCCTCCAGGAATATGTGGTGTTATACCATATTTTCTTTTCCCATTATAAATCTTTTGTAGATTACCATATTTATTAGGCACCTTCTCACCTCTTACTATTCTATTTTAGAATAAATTTTTTAACAACTTCAGCAACACCGTCTTCGTTATTGCTCTTTGTTATATAGTTTGCTGCTTCCTTTACATTACTATGCCCATTTTCCATAGCCACTCCAAGTCCTGCGAACTCAATCATATCTAAATCATTTCCAGCATCCCCTACAGCTATTATTTCATCTTTATCAACATTTAAATAATCTGCTAATGCTTTTAAGCCTAACCCTTTATTAGACTCTTTATTTATTATTTCAAAGAAATATGGAGTGCTCTTTGCTAAATTATATTTTTCTCCAACTTCCTTTGGAAGTTTCTCTATTGCCTTATCTAATACATCTGGTTCATCTATAAGCATTATTTTTATAATGCTTTCATCTTCTGATATTTCATTAAAGTCACATATATTTATATCTATTTTATTAATCTCAGCTTCTACTTCAGTATACTTACTATTTTTAGGAGTTATTAGCCCTCTTGTTGGAGAAAAAGCATGTATATTAACTCCAAACTCCCTTGCAAAATTATAAATATAGTGAAGATCACTTCCCTTTAGTCCTTTTTCCGAAATTATTTTTTCACTCTTAGTTTCTTGAACTAAACACCCATTGTAGCTTAATACATATTCATTATCATCTACTAATCCTAATTCATCTAAATATCTTCTTAATCCATCTATAGGTCTTCCAGAAGCTAGTACAACCTTTACCCCTTTTTTCCTTACTGATTGAAGTGCTTTTTTAGTCACCTCTGTAATAATCTTATCATCATTTAATAAAGTTCCATCCATATCTAATGCTATAATCTTGTACATCAATTTCCATCCTCCGTTTATTCATTAAGCTTAACATTCTATGTAATTATATCATAATTTTTCACATGTTATGGAATACTAACTATAGATTTTATAAAGAGAAAGTAGGTAATTATATGAAAAAATATTTAAAGATTATATCTTCAATTCTAATATTTTCTTTATTATCACCATTATCTATTTCTGCTAAGGAAGTAGAACAAGTCTATTTATCACTTGATTATGAAAATACAGACTCACTTCCACATAATTTTAGGAAAACTACTGATTTATCTAATGTTATAAAAGGTGGTGGAAACACTACAGGACTTGAAAACCTAAATATATCAGGTAGTTCTCAATTCACTTCACTCTCCTTCTTAAATTTAAAAAAGAATATCAATACAAAAAATGAATTTTGGGATATAGATTTAAGACAAGAATCACATGGGTTTATTAATGGTAATGCTGTAAGCTGGTATGGTCCTGGGGATAAAGCTAATGCTGGTCTTAATTATAAAGAAGTTATAGCTAAGGAAGCTAAGCAATTGTCAGAAATTCCTTTTGGTAAATCTATTACTTTGGACAATGGAAAGCATACATTAATACCAACAGTTGTTGAAAATGAAAGTAAACTAGTTTCATCAAATAATGTAAAATATTTAAGAATAGCGGTAACTGACGGTGATAGACCTACTGATGAATCAGTAGATCAATTTGTAAAGTTCGTTACGCATTTACCTAATAATTACTGGCTTCACTTTCATTGTAAAGAAGGCATTGGTAGAACAACAACTTTTATGTCACTCTTTGATATGATGAAAAATTCTAAAAATGTAAGTTTAGATGATATTATAAAAAGACAGTTTCTATTAGGTGGTTTTAACTTATTTAAACCAGGAGATGAAAATAAAAGAGTTTTATTCCTAAGAAACTTCTATAAATATACCAAAGAAAATAATGATAATTTCAAAACAACTTGGAGCGATTGGATTAAGCAAAATAACATAACTCCATATACATCAACTACAGAACTCCCTAAAAATTAGGGAGTTCTTCTTGTAACTAAAGTAATATTTTAATCATATATATACTAATAACTAGAAATTTGTCGAGGTATATCTATGATAGAATCATTATTATTAGTTTCTTCAATTTGTATAGATGCTTTTGTGGCTAGCATGGCATATGGAAGCAATAAAATAAAAATCCCTATCATTTCCTCTATAGTCATTAGTATTGTTGGCTCTGTAATTTTAGGAATATCATTATTTATTGGTGGATTAATAAAAGACTTTTTACCAGGAACACTTCCTATAACCTTAAGCTTCTCTATACTAATGGTTTTAGGTATATATAGATTATTCGAAAGCTTATTTAAAACCTATATTCAAAAACACTTAAATAAAGAAAAATCCTTTTCTTTTAGATTATTTGATTTTAATTTTATATTACAAGTTTATGCTGATGAAACAAAGGCTGACCTTGATAAATCAAAAGAACTATCAGTTAAAGAATCCCTTTATCTTGCTATTGCCCTTTCATTTGATAGCTTAGCTGTTGGATTTGGTAGTAGTTTAGCAGGTAGTGCATATATACAAACCATTTTATTATGTTTCTTAATAGGTTTTCTTGCTGTTATAGTAGGTAGTTTTATTGGTAAAAAATTAGTTGAAAAATCAAATATCAATTTATCCTGGCTTTCAGGGGTAATACTTATGGTTTTAGCTATAAGTAAAATTATCTAAAACAAAGAAGCTATTGTAAAATAGTTATTTACTTTACAACAGCTTCTTTATAAATTATTTCAATTGTTCACCATTATGATTCTCAAAAAATGATGGTTCATTTTCATTTCCTACATTGTTTTGATTTTCATGTAACTTTTGTCTTCTTTGTCCTTTTTGTGGACCATTATTTGTTCTCTTATCAGCCTTCATAAATATCACGCTCCTCATAAATATTATTTCAAATATCGATAAAATTTATGAGGTGAATATTATAACTTTTCTGGCTCTGGATAATTAACACCTTTAGTATCAACTCTTATTTCTTCTATAACTATTTCTTTTTTAGGAGTTTCACCTGATACTTCAGCACCTTCTATTTTGTGAACTATGTCTAATCCTTCTATAACCTTACCAAACCCTGCATAACTTCCATCTAAATTACTAGCCTTTTTAGTCACTATAAAGAACTGACTACCTCCACTATCCTTATCTTTTGCTCTAGCCATAGATAATACACCCTCATCGTGTTCAAGTGTATTATACTTATATCCATTTCCCTTAAACTCCCCTCTTATTGAATAACCTGGGCCTCCAGTACCATTACCATCAGGATCTCCACCTTGTATAACAAAATCTTTAACTATCCTATGAAAGGTAATACCATCATAAAATCCATTGTTTGCAAGAGAAATAAAATTATTTACTGTATTAGGAGCATATTGAGGATATAATTCAGCTAATATAGTACCATAGTCTTTCACTTTAATTGTTGCTATTGGCAAGTCCTTCGGAGCTGCTACCTCTTCTCCCCATTCTTTTACACCGCAACTAACCAACATTAATGATATTGTCATTAATATTATTAATACTTTCCCTAATCTACTCTTTCTCATGGCTATTCTCCTATATTTCAAACTCTTCTATTTCAATATTAAAAGCTCCACATCCTGCACATACAATAATACTTACTATATAGCTATTATCTACTAAACCTTCTCTTTGAAGTCTATTAAAAGATTTTCCTTCTTCCTCAACAGCTAAACTATTGGTTACATATTTGCCATCTTTAGTATATATGTAAAAATGATATTCTAAGAACTTATAAGCTCTTTCATTTTCAACCTTTTCACCACCACAGCTTTCACAAGTTAAAGAATAATATGCTTTTTCAAAATCAACATTCCTATCTTTTATCATATTAATAATAGTTTCTTCATTAATATCTTTTATAGGATTATTTTCATCATTAAAAAATCCCTCTAGTCTTTCATTTTCTAAAGTAACCATATTTAACGCCCCTTTACATATTTATTCTAATATTATATCCTCTTATGGCAAATAAATCTATTTTATCTTAGGATTAATTTTATTTTCTCCACATTTATATGGTTTTAAAGCTTCTGTTGCTGGTCCTTCTAACACTTCCCCTTTATAATTAAATCTTGATCCATGGCAAGGACAGTCCCAAGTTTTATCAGTATTATTCCATGTTAATTCACAACCTAAATGAGTACATGTAATATCAACTATGTAGACGTTATGTTTACCTTCTTTATATGCACCATATCTTCTTCCATTTAAATTTATTATCTTACCTTCTCCCTCTTCTAGATGAATTTCCATATCACCTATTTTCAGCTTTCCTTTTACATAATTATAGGCAACTTCCATATTAAACTTTACAAAATCCTTTGATAAAAAAGCTTTTCCTCTTGAAGGATTAAATGTGTCTTTATACTTAGACTCACCTGAAACTATTAAGTCTGATATAATAATTCCAGCAAGAGTTCCATTTGTATTTCCCCACTTTCTGAAGCCAGTTGCTACATATATATTTTCATTTTTACTATTTAAATGTCCTATATAAGGTATATAATCTGGTGTAAAATAATCCTCTGCAGACCACTCATATCTATAATTTTTAATTCCAAACTTCTCTCTACCATACTCCTTTAATACTTCATAATGATTAATATTTTTATCATCTCCCATTTTATGAGTATCACCAACAATAAGTAATAAATGTTCGTTTTCCTTATTCATATAATGTAAACTTCTACTAGGGTCTTCTACATTTACATACATTCCTTCAACAAATCCTTCGGGAACATCTCCAGCTACAGCATATGTTTTCTTAGGCTCTAACCTAGAAAAAAAGAATCCTTCTCCATCATAAAAAGGGAAATGTGACGCTAAAACCAATTGTTCACACTGTACCCATTTTCCTTCTCTAGTTTGGAAAGAACATTTTTCTCCACTTTCCACTTGAGTAACAGGGCTATTTTCATATATTTTTCCACCTTGCTTTACCACTAAATCTCCTAATATATCGCAATACATTTTGGGATTTATACTTGCAACGTTATTAAAGGCAACTGCCCCTTTACTTTCTATTGGAATAGGTAGCTCATCTACAAAATCACAATCTATCCCCAGTTCCTTACAAACTTCATACTCTTCTTTTAGCTCCTTTAGCCCTTCATCAGTTTCTGCAAAAACATAGGAGGTTTCCCTCTCAAACTCACATTCTATATTATTTTCTTTCACTATTTTTTCTATAAATTCTATAGCTTCTTTATTCCCCTCATAATAACTTCTTGCTCTTTCTAAATCGTATTTTTTCTTAATTTTAGAATATATAATATTATGTTGTGTTGTAACCTTACCTGTATTTCTTCCTGTACATCCTTGTGCAACTTTATTTGCATCAACCAAAACTACCGTCTTACCTTTTTTAGTTAATAAATAAGCTGTAGTTAACCCAACAATTCCTCCTCCTATAATGCCGCACTGACAGTCTTCACTGCCTGATAATGGTCCATAAGTTCTTCCTTCAGATGAATCTATCCAATATGATTCTCCCATTTTTATCCTCCTATCATAATTACTCATATTCTTTTGTACTAAAATCCATATAATATTCTTGAAGATATGAACAAACGGGACATATTAGAGGAGGTTCTTTACCTTCATATATATAACCACAATTTGTACACATCCATTTTATTTGCTCATCTCTTTTATATATAAATTATTCCAATTTATATTTTCACCATTAAATTTCTTTAATGCATCGAAAAATACTCTTGCATGAGCTTTCTCCTGCAAAAGCTCTTAATAAATTTTCTTTTGTTTTACTATCTTTTAATTCCATAAAAAACACCCCATTTATCTTTAGTATTTCAATAACAATTAAGTATTATTCCTTTAATTGCTATTGTAAACTTTTAAATAAATGAGGCTTAATATCACTTTCTACCCATTCCTATAAATAAGTTCTTGTTCTCTTTAGTTGTTACTTCAACTATGTCATAGAAAAAATCCATCTGACTTTTGTCACCTTTTTCTATTATCTCTTCTATTTTACCATCTCTTAAAAATACCAGTTTCTTCGTATAGCTTGCAATCATAGCATCATGGGTTACCATTACAATTGTTTTTCCTTCTGTTTCATTTAAATCTTTTAAAAAATGCAACAATTCATGTGATGTTTTAGTATCTAGGTTTCCAGTAGGTTCATCAGCAATAATAACTTTAGGGTCTGTAACCAATGCCCTTGCAGCTGCTGCTCTTTGTCTTTGTCCTCCAGAACATTCTTGAGGATATTTATCCATCTGATCTTCAATACCTAATTTCTTAGACATCTTGTCCACTTTATCTTTAATTACATCTTTAGATATTCCATCTAAAACTAATGGAACAGATATATTTTCTCTTAAAGTTAAATTATCAAGTAAATTAAATTCTTGAAATATGAATCCTATATTTTTATACCTAAATTCTGCTATCTTTCCTTCTCTTAATTCTCTTATATTCTCTCCATCCAAGTAAACTGCCCCTTTACTTGGAGTATCTACTGTTCCTATCATATTTAACAGCGTTGATTTTCCAGAGCCTGATGGTCCCATTATACCAACAAAATCTCCTTCCTTTACACTTAAACTTACTCCATCCAATGCTTTTATTTGCCCTTTACTGCCATATACCTTAACTAAATTTTTTACCTCTATAATCTCAGATACTAACATATTTATACCTCCCTAATAGCTTTAAAGATAATATTTTTATATCCCCAAATAGAAATTAATCCACTTAAAACAAAAACTCCGAAGTAAATGAGAATAATAAGTATTCCAAAGAACACTCCTATTCCGCCACTTAACATATTACATATTAGTACCCCTAATATTTGTGGTATAGGAATTATTAATAATAGTCCATACAAAAATATTACTTCTTCATCTACTATCCTTTTTATTTTATCTCCTGTATACCCAATTAAAAACAATTGCTTAAATATCCTTTTCCTATTTACCCCCTCAATAAAAACCTTATAATTAGTAGCTAAGGCCATTATGGATACTGTTATAACAAATGTAATTAAAGTAATAATTTTTTCATATTCCATTAAATCTTTATCAGCCATGAAATTAATTAAAATAACACTTGAAATTATAGATACAATAATTAAAAATTTCACTTTTCTTAAGGAATACAGTAAGTTGCTTAATGATTGTAGTTGAATCTCTTTATATAAATATTTTTCCTCTTTTATGTTTCTAACCTTTTCTGGAATAAAATCTTTGAGTATATATAATATTCCAATCATAGATAAGAATGATGTTGTTATTACAATTTGTGATTTATTATCAATATTTATTGGTAATAAAAGTGCTAACATAGGTAATATATAGATAAAAGTAAAGATATAATTTTTTCTTCTTTTTCTCTTCTCATTATCCTTTTTCTTAGGAAATCCATACCAACCAGAAAAACCGCCTGCAAGCTTAATGCTTTCTTCTAAATCCTTTGTTCTTGTTATTGGAATATCTATTGTATTTGACTCTTCTTTAATTAAATCTATTATTTCTTTCCTATAGGCATACCCCATATCTACTAGTATCATAAATACAAATTGAATAATAATTATTAGTGATGTTAAAAGAAACCCCAAACTACTAAAGGCATATGGATTTACCTCTAACCCAGCACTCTTATAAACAATTGTGTTTATAAGAGGCATTATGCCTACTCCAGCTAGTAATCCAAGTGCTATACCTATAATGCATATAATCATATTTTGTATAGTTAATATTGTCCCAACATTATAAACTGATCTACCACTAAGTATTGCTATTGATAATTCCTTTGCTTTTCCTGATATGAAATACATATTAGCAAAGGCTATCAAAAATAGTGATACCAATAAAATTATTACTGTTAACAAAGAAAATGTTCCATAATGATCTTTACTAACAAAATCATTGTTATACAACAAGTTAAAAATATTAAAAATCACCATAATTGCAAATACCATTGAAACAATATAAAAAATACATTGTTTAATACTTTTAAAAAGCATCCTTAGTGAAAACTTTATACACCCCATATTCCCCACCTCTTAATATTGTATTTATTCCCATTTACTAAATTGTACACCACCTTATAAAGAAAAGGAATAAATTTCAATAAATTTATTCCTTACAATGTATCTTATAAATTTTTAAAATATTCCTGTCCTTTGGTATTTAAAATACGTACCGCTAATGCTACTAATATAATCTCTATTATTAATGCTATTATCATAAATATGATAACATTAACTGATGGTAATAACTTGTATACTCCAAAACCTATTCCTACAGGAATGATTGATAAAAATAGTGTTATAGTTACACTAATAGTATTTTTAACTGCTTGTATTTCTTGTTTCCAATCAAACTTTGGATAAAGAATATTTATGAAAAGCCCTGAAATAGCTATAAATGTATTATAAACACTTGCAAATACAATTATAAAAATAGTATCTATAATTGATAAACTCAATCCAAATGAAATAATTAGAGAGCTTATTACTATAGCTGGTATGCTTAATATTAAGCTCATTGATACCTTTGCTTTAAATATATCTCTTATATCTATAGGTAAACTTTTTAATATCCAAAGATTTTTACCTTCTATTGATATAGAGGATGGAGTTGTGGATGCCATTCCAGACATTACACCAAACATTGCTGCTACTGCTAGAACTATTACTCTTCCAGCCCCCTTAGATATCATGCCTAATACTTCATCCCCTGAAAATACTGATACTATACTCATTATTACTAACATAGCTGTTATTCCCAAAGTATTAAAAACATACGAAGTTGAAGCAAAGTATCTCTTAAACTCTTTATTTAGTAGAGTCTGATACATACCTTTTTGCTTTAATTTTGATATCTTATAATTAGATTTTTGATAACTCTGTCCTAGGTTAGAATTTATTTTCTTAAAGCTTCTACTAAATATAAATACAAGTAAAATAAACGGAACTATAGAAATAGCTATAAATTTTAATAAATCACCTACATCTCCATTAATTAATGAAGATGCAAACCAAGCAGATGGAATATATGACTTTTCAAAAATATTTTCTATACTACTTGCATTCATCATCAAATAAGACATAAAATCTTGTGCCTTCAATGAACCTATAAAGATTACTATTATTACACCAATCATTCCTACGCTATATATAATCTTGCTAAATCTAAACTTTGAAGACATAATATTAAGAATAAAAGCTACTATAGACGCTAGTATTATAGGTATTAGAGGCAAAATGACTATTCCTACTATCATATATAAGAAGCAACTTATACTAGCTATACTTTTTATATAATAAACAATTGTAGAAGGTATCATAACCAATGCACTTATACCAATATTCAATGATAATAATTCTATTAGCTTACTTGCTAAAATAGTCCTTGAGCTTAATGGCAATGATAATAAAAAATCTAAGTCCTTACTGCCAAAGATTGTACCATCAGCTTTGAATATTGAAAGCATAAATGTAATTATTACAGTTATTAGTGAAGCTATCATTGGTAATAAATGTACTAAGTTAATTTGAGCTAAAGCCTCTCCTATTATTTCTGCATAAACTGTTGCCATGATTATTACTGATATAGCTATAACTAGCATCATTCCAAAACTCTTAATACTTTTGCTTTTATCTTCTTTTGCTATTTTTTTATTAATTACTGCATTTAATCCAAAGTTATTTATATAATTTATTTTTAATAATTTAAACAAACTATTCATTATCAATCAACTCCATAAACACATCTTCTAAGGAACTTGTACCCTTAACTTCCTCAACAGTACCATATGCAGCTATCTTCCCATCCTTTATAATGGCTATTCTACTACATAGTTTTTCCACCACCTCTAATACATGACTTGAGAAAAATATAGATGCTCCCTCTTCACATATCTCCTTCATTATTCCTTTTAAAGTATGAGAAGCCTTTGGGTCTAACCCAACAAAAGGCTCATCAAGTACTAATAATTTAGGCTTATGAATTAATGCAGATATTATTGCTAACTTTTGCTTCATACCATGTGAGTATGATGATATTAAACTTCCCAAATTATTAGTTATCTCAAAGGCATCTCCATACTTTTTTATCAACTCTTCTCTTTGAGTTTCTGACACTCCATAAACATCTGCCACAAAATTTAAATACTGTATTGCTGTTAATGATTCATATAAATCTGGATTATCAGGTATATATGCCATAATCTTTTTACATTCAATTGGATTATCCTTTATAGACATTCCATTTATTAATATATCACCCTCATCAAATTCGTTTATTCCAACAATTGATTTTATAGTTGTAGTTTTACCTGCCCCATTGTGTCCAATAAAGCCAAATATTTCTCCCTCTTTAACCTCTAATGAAATAGTATCTACTGCTCTTTTATTACCTTTGTATATTTTAGAAAAATTATTTATCTCTAACATAATTACCCCTCCATTTATCTGTTATATATAATATATAACAACACTATCAAAACTTCAATATAATTATCATTAAATTTCATACTTTTCTAGATAATTAAAAGGCAGGGTAGGTATTTATTCCCTTCGTACTTAAGGTAAGAAAAAAGAAGGAAAATTGCAAAGCAATCTTTCCTTCTTATAATTTATTCTTCTAATATGCAAACTCCCAGCGCTCCTGGTCCAGTATGTACTCCCATAGTGGCTCCTATCATCTCTAATGATATATGAGATATATTTGTATGACTTTTTACACTTTCATATAAGGCCACAGCTTCATCGTGTGAAGCACCACTTAATATCCAAACCTTGCATCTAGCATTCTCTAAACGCTCATGGATAATTGATCTTAACTTGGATATTGCTTGTTTTCTACCTCTACACTTACCCCATGAATATAATTCCCCTTCTTCATTTGCGGAAATTATTGGCTTTAAATGTAATATTTCACCTACTGCTCCTGCTACTCTACCTATTCTTCCACCTTTTCTTAAAAATTCTAAAGTGTTTAAAGTAACATATGCATGTAGTTTTGTTTTTACTTCATGTAGCTTGTCTATTATTTCTTTAGGAGTTAGTCCTGCTCTTATCATCAAGGATGCTTCTAACACCAATGCTCCAACCGGGAACCCTAAGGTCTTACTGTCATAAAAATGAAAGTTTAATTCTTTGTGATCTTCCACCAATAACTTTATACTATTTAGAGTACCAGATAACCTGCTTGAGACTGTAATTACTATAACATCTGTATACCCCTCTTCTTTTAACCTGCATACTAAGTTTTCCGTATATTCTAAATCAGGTAGAGAAGTTGTTGGAATTTCCTCACTTAATGACTTATATAACTCATCATGTGTAATATTTACTTGATCCAAAAACTCTTTATCTTTGTAAATAATTCTAAAAGGTAGCATTTCTACATTATTATCTCTTCTTGTCTTTTCCCCTAAATCACAACTGCTATCAGTTACTAAAGCTATTTTTTGCAACGGCTAATCCTCCTTAGTTATATCTCTCTTTTAGAATAACACAATATGTTTACGTTAACAATTATTTTCCACTGTATATTTTTTTACATTTTTTCTAATCTTATATATATATAAATATAAAAAGGTGATTATATGAAATTTAAAATATTTTGTTGTTTAGTAATTATTTTTATAACTTTATTTATGCCATCTTACATTTATGCCTATGATACTACTCTAGAAAATAAAGACTATATAATCTTTATAGACATTAATGAGTTATCACTTTCACTACTTGATAAAGAAACAAAGATATTAGTAAAAAAATATCCAGTTGCTATAGGAAAAAAAGAAACTCCATCTCCAATAGGTAATTGGAGAATAACTAGTAAAGCTTTAAAGGATGGTCCCTTTGGTGGATACTGGTTAGGTCTAAATGCTCCTTGGGATACTTTTGGAATACATGGCACTAGCAATCCAGGATCAATTGGTAGCTTAGCATCTAATGGCTGCATAAGAATGTTTAATGAAAATATAAAGGAGGTTTTCTATGCAGTTAACTATGACACACCTGTTATTATTTATAGCGGTCCTAGTTGGCTATTTTCACCTTATGCTAGAGATATAAAACCAAATGATAAAGGTACTGATGTTTACTATGTTCAAAGGACTTTAAAATATTTGAATTATTATTCTGGTACTGTAGATGGTATTTATGGATATCCTTTAGAATTATCAGTCAGAAAATATAAGGAAGATCATCAAATGGACGATACTCCAATAATAGATAAAAGTTTTCTAGACTCTATTGGGTTATATAAATTTGAATAAAAAAGTGGTATATATTTATTTTGCTTGTTCCGTCGCTACGCTCCAAGTCACACCAAAATAAATATCCATCCAACTTATACTTAAGATAAGGAAGAGAGGTATTACCCTCTCTTTAATTTATAATTCAATTTCAGTTGGATCGTTATCTTTTAAATTAGGAAACCATTCTTCACTAGTCTCCTCGTTTGTATCAAAATTAGCTATTTTTTCAATAGGCATTTTTATATACCTTCCCTTTGCAGTTACTGCAACATCTCCATTAGGTAATATAATTTCTCCTGTTCCTTCAAACATTCTATTAGTTTCTTTGGTTATTCTTCCAACTATCTTTATTTCTCCTTCTAACGGTACTGGTTTTCTATACTTTGTTGATAGTTCTATTGTTACTCCCCATAAATCAGGATTATTAATTGCAGCTGCCCTTCCTATAGTTTCATCTAATAAAGCAGCTGACACACCTCCATGTCCTCTTCCCGGGAAGCTTTGGTGCCCCTCTTTAAATTTACATATACCTACTAATTCTCCATTCTCTAATTCATAAAAGTCTGTTTTTAATCCTAAATTATTCTCTGTTCCACAAACAAAACACATTTTTCCTACATTTTGTTTCTTTAAAACTTTGTATTTCATATGTAACCTCCCAAAAAGTAATATAATAACATTATATCATTTTTGTTTGACAATCAAAATACATAAGACTTTTTATATTATGGCTTTTCTGTTAAAATCTAATTAACATATTTTATTTGGGAGAATTACATGAAAAAAGATTATAATAAATCAATTATTATTGAGCCTAAGAATAAAAGAAAATATTTTATTTTATTAATTCCTATTATTTTCATTTTAGTATTTATATTTTTTAAATCTAAACCATTTTATAATATTTCATTCCATGATTGGAACATAAACTATCTTAATTATGTATCTGAAAATACTAATAATAAAAATATAGAAACAAAATATTATAATTATAAAATTAAAAACAAAAATATAGTTGAAGCTTCACAAGAAGATAGAGACATAGTTTTAGTAATATCTAAAGAGATGGTGAGCCAAGAAAAATATAATATATTTTTCTCCTACCTTTGGATTCATAATCCTATAAAATTTGATAAATATCAAATTTCATTGAATAATTCTAAAGCTGTAGATACCTCTAATATTAAAAGAAAAATAATAAATAATTCTAACTTAAAGATAATAGCAGAATGTAATTCCGCATTTTCAATAGCACCTGGAACAGATGAATTATTTTTTTCTTACTTCACTAAAGAAAATTATACTAATGGTCCCTATACCTCTGATATAATTTTCTTTCCAGTTACTAATATTAATGATTTAGTTTTAACTTATGAATTTAAATTAGAAGATAGAAAAAATACTTACAAAATTCAAATACCAGGTTTATAACCTGGTATTTTCTAATTATTAAATAGGTCCTGCTTTTTTATTTCCTGTCTTAGCTTTTCCTTGTATCTCTGGAACAACAGGATCTCCTTTACCGTATCTTTGTTTATGATTACTTTCTGTTCCATGAGGCTCATTAACGTCTGGTCTTCTCATACCTGCCTTAGCCATAATATCACTCTCCTCTATTATTCTTAACAACTTTACTCAATGATATTATTTGTAATACAGGCCCTCTTCTATTCACAATATTTAATTCCAAAATATATAAACATATAAATATATAAATATAAAAATTTATATTTATGTATTTATAATAATAGAAGCTGCCATTGGCAGCTTCTTAGTTATTATCAAATAAATTTGCACTTGGATATTCAGCATCACATGTAACATCTATACCTAACTTACCAAATGTTTGGTCATCACTTCTTGAAAGTATTGTTGTAGAGTGAGCTTGACACCCTCTTAATTCACTAAGCTTACTCATTGCAACTTGTGCTGTAGGATTTGTTGCTGCTGATATACTTAACGCCATAAGTACCTCTTGGCAACTTAACGCAACATTTCTTTCCTTCAAAGTATTTCCCTTTAAATTTTTAATAGGCTCTAATATAACTGGTGAAATTAAGAATATATCATCAGCAATCTTAGCTAAATGTTTAATAGCATTTATAGTTGCTGCTGCTGCTGCATCCATCAATGATGAACTCTTACCTGTTACTATAGTTCCATCGTGTAATTCTAAAGCTACTGCTGGGCAAATCTCATTTTCTCCAGCCATAAGCTTCAATTTAGCTGACTTTTCTCTTGCAGGAACAACAACTCTTCTATCAGTTTCCTTAAGATTAACTTCTTCCATTATAAGTTTAGCTCTATCGTAAGTTTCCTTATCAACATAACCTTTCTTATATTCACAGCCAGTTTTAAAGTATCTGCTTATAATTTCTTGATTTGAAGCTTCTTTAACTACTTCATCATCAATAATACCAAATCCAACTCTATTAACACCCATATCTGTTGGTGATTTATAAACCGACTCTTTACCTGTTATCTTTTCAATTATTCTCTTTAATACTGGGAATGTTTCTATATCTCTATTATAGTTAACAGCTACTTCACCATATGCATCCATGTGGAATGAATCAATCATATTTACGTCTTTTAAATCAACTGTAGCAGCTTCATATGCTATATTTAAAGGATGTTTTAAAGGAACATTCCATACTGGGAATGTTTCAAATTTAGAGTATCCTGCTGTATTGCCTCTTTTAAACTCGTGATATAGCTGACTTAAACATGTAGCAAGTTTTCCACTTCCTGGTCCTGGTGCTGTTACTACAACTATTGGTTTTGTAGTTTCAATATATGGATTCTTACCATATCCTTCATCACTTACTATAGTATCTACATCTGTTGGATACCCTTTAGTTGCTCTATGTTTATAAACCTTAATTCCTCTTCTTTCAAGCTTGTTTATAAATACTGTAGTTGCAGGTTGGTCATTAAATCTAGTAATAACAACACTATTTACATCTAAATCATATGCTCTTAAGTCATCAATAAGTCTAAGAACATCCATGTCATATGTTATACCAAAGTCCCCTCTTATCTTATTTCTTTCAATATCTCCAGCATATACACATATTACAACTTCAACTTTTTCTCTTAATTTATGTAATAACTTTATTTTTGCATTTTCATCAAAGCCTGGTAAAACTCTTGCAGCATGTTTATCAAACATAAGTTTTCCACCAAACTCTAAATAAAGCTTATCATAATTATTAACTCTCTCTAAAATATACTTTGATTGTTCTTCTAAATATTTTACATGATCAAATCCTATTTTCATACCTTACCTCACTAAAATAATTTTTTCTCAGAAATCACATTTTCATATTATTGCATAAAGTAATTACAGTGTAAATTTTACTTGAATACAATCTGAGTTTATTAGTGTTAATTCTACTCTTTTCTTTAATTATTACATTATTATACATACCTACTTAAACATTGCAATTAAACTTTATTAATGATATTATGTTATACGTATCACCCCTTTTTTAAGGATAGCAAAAAGAGCAGGAAATATATTTCTCTGCTCTTTTTTTATTAAATATTTTTTATAAATTTCTTATTCTGTTTTATCAACGTCTTTAAATTTCTTTTTATAAAATACCATAAAACAAGTAACTGTAGTTAATGTTGCTATTATATCCGCTATAGGTTCCGCAACAAGTACTCCCATTAACTTATCTTGGAATAAGTTTGGTAGTATATATATTAAAGGAACTAATAAAACTACCTTTCTTAATAAAGCTAAGAATAAAGATATCTTTGCTTGCCCTAAGGCTAAGAATGTTTGTTGACAAGCTATTTGTGCACCAAATACAAATATTCCCAAGAAATAAATTCTTATTGCCCATGTAGTAATTGCTACAAGCTCTGGCTCATTGTTAAATATAGATACAAAAAGGTTAGGGAATAACATTAATAATGAACACATAATTACTGTAAAACTTAAACAACTTATTAGTGTTAATTTAAAAGTTTTCTTAACCCTATCCATCTGCTTAGCTCCATAATTGTAACTTATTATTGGTTGAGCCCCTTGAGCTAACCCTTGAAGTGGCATAACAACTATTTGCATTATACTACTCATAATAGTCATTGCACCTACTGCAAGGTCTCCACCAAACATAGATAGCCTTGTATTTAACGATATAAGCACTAAGCTTTCAGTTGATTGCATTATAAATGGAGATACTCCTAATGCCATAGTAGCTCCTACAACTTTTAAATCTGGAACCATGTACTTTTTTCTTATTTTTAATATACTTTGCTTTCCAAACAGGAACTTTAATACCCATAAAGCAGATACCATTTGCCCTGCAACGGTTGCTAATGCAGCCCCCTTAACTCCAAGATCAAATACAAATATGAATATAGGATCAAGAACAATATTTATTACTGCACCTATTACTACAGTCATCATACCAATTTTAGCAAATCCTTGTGTATTAATATATGAGTTCATACCTAAAGCAATTTGTACAAAAATTGTTCCAAGAACATAAATAGATAAGTAATCTAATGCATATCCTATAGTGGCTTCGCTTGCACCAAATGCCCATAAAATAGGTTCTTTAAATATAAGGAATCCTGTAGTCAATATAACTGCTATGATAAGAAGCATAGAAAAACTATTACTCATAATCTTTTCTGCTTCGTCATTATTTTTTTCTCCCATTTTTATAGCACAAAGTGGTGCTCCTCCCATCCCAATTAAAGCACTAAATGCTGAAATAAGCATAAGAATTGGAAATGCTACCCCTACACCTGCCATAGCTAATTCTCCATTATCCATTCTACCAATGAATATTCTATCTACAATGTTATATAGAACATTAACTAATTGGGCAACTATAGCTGGAGCAGCTAAGGATATTAGCAGCTTACCAATATTACCTTTTCCTAAATCATTTGTTTTCTTCATACATATCCCTCTTTTTCTGAATTTTAATTCATATAATATTATAGTTATTTTCTTAATTATTTACAATAATTATTATTTTAATTATCTATAAACATATCCTCAAAAATAAAAATCACATTTCTGTGATCTTCATTTAAATAATATTTATATTATTATCCGATAAAACTTTTATACTCTTTTCAAAGTTTTCTTCTTTTACTAGTATATAATCTGTATCAAATGTAGATACCACAAATATACTTATTTTTTCTTTAGCTAATATACCACTTATCTCTGATAGTATACCTATTAGTGAAAAATCTAAAGGTCCTTCTACTTTTAACACCCTCCACCCTTTTTCACTCTTTATCTCATTTGGAATATTCTTATCTATACATACAATACTAAGCTCATCCTCTGTTCTTGTAATAGAAATAAAATTCTTTGTGTCTACCCATAAAGGAACCATATCCTCAGATTCTAATCTGCATATAGCATATCTGTCCTTTAATACTTTAATATTCACCTATATTACCTCCCTATAAGATTTCCAAAATATTCACTTTTATTATATCTCTTAATTTATATTATGTACAACAAGATTATGGTAACAAAAGTAATTTACATATAATTGATAATATAGTTAGGTGATACACCTTGCCTCCTATTTATATTTATAATCTTGATTACAAAAAAGAAGCTCTATCAATTAGCAGAGCTTCTATCTTATATTTATTATCTTTTTCTACCCTATAAGAATTCTATTAAGTCTTTTCCTAATTTCTTGATTCTAGCTAAAGAATACACATCATACCCTTTATCATCAAGCATTTTTCTTCCTGGTTGGAAAGACTTTTCTATTACAATACCAATTCCACCAACTTTAGCTCCCGCTTCCTCTACTAATCTTATAGCCCCTAAAGCTGCCTCACCATTAGCCAAAAAATCATCTATTATAAGGACATTATCATTTTCACTTATGTACTTCTTTGAAAGAGTTAACTCATAGTCACTCCCCTTTGTAAACGAATGTACTGTTGTTTGATAAACTTCTCCATTTAATATTTTAGATGTTTGTTTTTTTAGGGTTACCATTGGTAAATTCATTTGCAATGCAGTCATAACTGCTGGTGCAATTCCAGAGCTTTCAATAGTAAATATCTTTGTAATTCCTTTGCTATTAAAATATTCTCTAAAGCATGTACCTATTTCGTACATTAATTTAGCGTCAACTCCATGATTTAAAAATGAATCAACCTTTAGTACACTTTCATTTAAAGCTCTACCTTCTGATAAAATCTTATTATGCAACTTCTCCATCTTCTATATTCTCCTCTATAACTTTTTTATCCTCTTTTAATACCTTATTTAAAACAAGTGCTACTATTGTTCCAGTAGATATTCCTGATGCAAATATCATTCTTAATCCTTCTGGTAAATTAGCTATAAAATCAGGACGGAATGTTACACCCAATCCTAATCCAATTGATGTAGCAATAATTAATAAATTTCTATTATTTATTTCAACTGTGCTTAATGTTCTTATACCAGCAGCTGCTATTGTACCAAACATTACTATACCAACTCCCCCTAATACAGGTTGAGGCATAATATTAATTAATGCTGCAAATTTAGGGAAGAATCCTAAGCCTACTAATAGTATACCAGCCATTATTGCCACCGAGCGACTAGCATTTCTTGTAAGAGGTATAAGCCCTACATTTTGACTGAATGTTGTATTAGGGAAAGTACCTAATACACCTGCCATAGCACTTCCAATACCATCAGATAAAACTCCTCTACCAATTATCTTATCATCCGCTTTAATCTTTGATACTTGACATATAGTTGCTAAACATCCTACTGTTTCAATAGTTGTTACTATATAAGCTGGTATAAATGCAATAACATTTTTAAAGTCAAAGTTTACTCCATATTCAAATATGTTAGGAAGTGCAAACCACTTTGCTTCATTTACTAAAGAAAAATCAACCATGCCAAATGGAATACAAATAATATATCCAACAACCATACCAATAAGAACCGAAGCTGTACTTACCATTCCTTTTCCATATCTATTTAAAAGTAATGTTATTACTAAAACTGTCATTGCTATTACAACATTTCTTAAACTACCATAATCTGCAGCTCCTACTCCTCCTGCAGCCCAATCCATAGATACTGGTATTAAAGTTAAACCAATTAAACATACAACTGTTCCTGTAACTAATGGTGGAAAAAGCTTCATTAAAGGTTTAATAAAAAAGCTTAGTACTACTTCTACAATTGATCCTAAAATAGTTGCACCAATTATTCCTGGTAATCCAGCCACCGAGCCCACTGTAATTGCTGGAGAAACAAATGTAAAATCTGTACCCATTATACATGGAACTCTCGCTCCTATTCTTCCTATACCTTTTGATTGAATTATTGTTGCTATACCAGATGCTAATATTGTTGCACTTAAAACAGCTGTAGATGTTGCTCCATCAAGTCCTAAAGCACTTGAAATTACAAGTGGTACTGCTATTATTCCTCCAAAAGCTGCAAATATATTTTGAAACCCTAATAAGATTTGAGTAGCTAACTTTGGCTTATCATTTATTCCATATAATAGTTCATCGCTACCAACTGCTTGTCTGTTTTTTTCCATTATGTTTTATCTCCCATCTAAATGTATTTTTATCAATAGCTCGTTTATACGTATTAGTGGAAGATTAATAAAAAATAATAAGCACCTCAAATTAATTACAATTTGAGGTGCAGAAATTCCAGTTAAATATTTTTCTTAACCAATCTCACCCCGTAGTCTGCTAATTTACGGTTAGCAGGTAGAAACTTTCGGACCCTATTTCCGATGATATACGAGCATATTTATTATATGCGAACATTATAGCATAAAAATATTCACTTTATACACATTTAGATTTTTTTGACAAATACTTAAAATTTAAATGTTTTCATACGATACTTTAAAATTTAAGTTAGATAATTTAAAAATAATGTTAATGGTATACTAAAAGTAAGGAACTATATCAAATTATGATATAGTTCCTAATATAGATATTTTAATATTCATCCTTCATCTTATTTGCAGCGATTACGAACGGCATATATAAAATAACTGATAATACAATTAATAATATTGCAAGCACAGCTGCTTTCCAGTCTCCACCTGTAGCTAAGAATGCTGAAATTACTGGTGGTGTAGTCCATGGAACCATAACTACTGTCTTAGCTATAATTCCTGCTGATGTTGCTAGATAAGCAATAACTAAACATATAACTGGTACTATTACTAATGGTAATGTGTAAATTGGATTTAATACAACTGGTAATCCAAACATTAATGGTTCATTAATATTGAAGCAAGCAGGAGCAAAAGCTAACTTAGATATTGCTCTATCAGATTCTTTCCTACTAAATATTAATAAAGCTATTACTAACCCTATTGTCATTCCAACTCCACCCATATTTACAAATACATCTAAGAATGGTTTAGTAACTATGTTTGGTATAACTTGATTAGCTTCTAAAGCCTTTATATTTTCATCAATAGCAGTAAGTAATGTAGGTTCTGTAATTGGGCTTAATACGAAAGCTCCATGTAACCCAAAGCTCCATAACAAACCTTGAAGTATAACAACAATTATTATACCCGGTAGTCCTTGGAATACTGCTTTAATTGGTGTTTGAATAACATTAGTTATAATTTCATATACATCAATACCTGTAAACTTTATAGTTAAAAACGAAATTAATCCAAATATAGTTAGTGTAAATGTAGCTGGAATTAGTAAATTAAAGCTCTTAGATACTGTTGGTGGTACTGAATCTGGCATACTTATCTTTAAAGCATTAGATTTTTGGAATAATCTTAAAAGCTCAGTTGATAATATTGAAGCTATAATTGCAACAAATAATCCTGTTGGAGATGTAAATGTACTTGAGAAAGCTCCTACAGTTTCTCCACCTACTGTTATAGCTCCTGGCATTAATGCCACAGTTGATGCAACACCTACAAATCCTGTTCCTATTCCATCCATATCATAATGGTTAGCAAGCTTGTAAGCAACTCCAAATGCTAAAAATATTGATAAAAATCCTAAAGTCCCATTATAAACACTTACTCCTATATCCTTATAAGTATCAAAGTTTCCTAAGTTACCTAATAAACCATTTGTTGAATCTAAAACTACATTGTTAATTAAAACAAAAAATGAAGCTATAATTACAAGTGGCATTACAGTTATAAAACCATCCCTAATAGCAGCTAGATATCTATTTGACGAAAATTTGTTTGCTATAGGTCCTAGTATTTCTGCTAGTTTTTCTGAAAATTGTCTCATTAGTGCGTCCTCCTAGTTCGTTTAATAGTGCAAAAGTAAATAATTATTCAACCCTGTTTTTAACTTTTATATGATAACTTCTCTCACTTTTTATGTCAATGTCAATTTCTAGCTATTCCAAAGGCATATTTTCTTCTCTAAATAATCAATAATTTTAAATATTATTAAAGACATAATGCTTAATGCCAAAACTCCTGCAAACATTCCCTTGTAATCAACCATAGACCAAGAATTCATTATAAAATATCCTAACCCATATCTAGTTGCATAATTTTCACTAAAAAATAATGCAGAAATAGCTATTCCAATACTAACTCTTAAAGCTGAAAAAACCTTTGGCAATATTGCTGGTAAAATAACCTTAATAATCATATCTATCCAATTAAAATGCATTACCTTTGCCGATATTAATATATCCTTATCTATTTCTTTTACTCCATCTTTTGTTACAATTATTATTTGAAATATTATTATGGTAATCATAAGAATAATTTTTGATTTATCCCCTATTCCAAACACCACCATAAAAATAGGAAGAAATGCTATTTTAGGTATGGGATAAAGTAAATAAGTAATAGGCGACACTATTTTATCTATATATTTATTTACACCTAACAGAATTCCTACTGGTATTCCTATAAGTAAGGACATTGTTACGGAAGATATTATTCTATAAAAACTGTATATTATATGAAATAAAAAATCCTGTTGAAACAATTCAACAAGCTCTTTAAGGGTATCATATGGTGTTGGAACCATATTGGAACCTATTGCAAAACTTAATCCCCACCATAATATAAGAACCATAGCTATACCATATAAAGGTGGTATAATCTTTTTAATCATATAATTCCTCCCTCACCTTACTGCATACTTCTATATACTCTTTTTTACATCTTATATCTTTATCCCCAAAATACCTATTAGAAATTATTCTATGAATTTTTCCTTTTTTCATAACAACAATTTCTTCCCCTAAAAATACTGCTTCTTCAATACTATGAGTAACTAATACCATTGTACTGTTCCTAGTTTTCTTTATATCTAAAAGTAAATCTTGTATCTTTTCCTTATTTATAGAATCCAATGCAGATGTTGCTTCATCTAAAAGCAAAATTTCAGGGTTACTTATAAGAGTTCTTCCTATTGCAACTCTCTGTTTCTGTCCACCACTTAATTCTTTTGGATATTTATTTTTATATTGATATAACCCCAATTCCTTAAGAATTCTATTAACTAACTCTTTCTTTTCTTCCTTGGCCAGCTTTATATTATTTAAGCCAAGCTCTATATTTTTTTCTACTGTAAACCAATTAAAAAGACCTAAATTTTGAAGTATTAAAGATGTGTTTCCCCCTATTTCTAATTTTCCCTCATAATTAGAAATAAGCCCTGCCATAGTAAATAGCAGGGTTGTTTTTCCACATCCTGATTCTCCTATAATGGCATAAGACTTTCCTTTTTCAATAGATAAATTAATCCTATCTATTGCTACTTCTTCTTTATACCTTACTGTTAAATCAGTTATATTAATCATTCTATTTTACAAACTTTCCTTCTAATAAAGCTTCTGGTTTTACAGTTAAATCTTTATTTAAAGTCTTTGATGTCCAATCAATAATACTTTGTAAGTATTCATCACTTGGAATAGCTGCTTTCTTGTATGTTGGTAATACCATAATATCCTTAACTTCTGGATTAGTATTTGGTATTTTTTCTACAAGAATATCTCTTGCTATTTGAGGGTTTTTATTTATCTCATCAACGGCCTTATTATAAGCTTCATGGAAAGCCTTTATTGTCTTTTCTTTTTCAGCTATTGCTTTTCCTGTAAACACTAAACAATCTGGCGAAAACTCATCATCCATACCATATAAATTTTTCTTTAATCCTTTTAATTCTCCATTTGAAGCAACTGGCTCTGGGAATAACCCCATATCTAACTCACCGCTTTGTATAGCTGCAAGTCTTGCTGGTATTTCATTTATAAATACTTTTTCTATGTTATAGTCCTTACTAAGCCACTTATCTATAAGATAGTTTGATACGCTTACTTCCATCATTCCAACCTTAATATCCTTTTTACCAGATACATCTCCCTTAGAAAGAACAGGGAACATACCATCTGTCATAGTAGTAGCTTTTATATCAAAGCCGCCATCAACATTTGTAGCAACCGCAATAAAATCTGTCATAGCACCATCTATTTGGTAGCTTTGAAGTACACTTTGTCTGTTTTGAGCATTAGAATAAATTTCTATTTCCACATTAATTCCAGCATCCTTAAAGTATCCATTTTTCTCTGCTATTAATATTGGTGCAGTATCCACTGCTGGCATTAATCCTATTTTTAAGGTTCTATTTTCTTCACTTTCTTTTGATAGATCATCCTTGCTTGTACACCCTATAACATTTAGGGAAAATACTGTAATAACAAGCAATACTATCCACCTCTTTAAGTTTTTCATTTGTTAATCCTCCTACAAACTTTTTTAATCCATTTACCATTATATTTAAGTATATTTAATAATTCAAGGAATTTAAAACATTTACTCTTTAAATTTGACAAATTATATGCAATAATATACTAGTTATTTTAAAGAGATAGGATGAATCATTATGAAAAATTTAACGAAAGATTACTTGAAGAAATTCACAAAAGATAGTTGGATAGCATTTAGACCATTATCATTAACTTTAGCTGTTGGTTCTACAACCCTTGGAATAATAGCAGCATATTTGGATGGTTCTATGAAAAATTATTCTTTAGGCTATAATATTTTCCTTATTACTATAATTACTATAGCCGGAATACTTGCTCAAGGTGGAGCTAATCTTGTTAATGATTATTTTGAAGGTGACTTTAGATATTACAGACCTTCAGGAAGAAAGAGAAATTTTTTAGGTGTAGAAAGAACTTACTTCGATATTTATGTATTCTTACTTGCTATGGCATGTTTTGCTGGTGCAGCATTAATTGGACTAGTTCTTATATATCTTACAGATATAAGAATGCTTTGGATTGGACTTGTTGGAATAATAGGAGCTTATGCCTATACAGGAGAACCTTTTGTATATAAAACTAAGGGATTAGGAGTACCCCTTTCATTTATATTAATGGGGCCACTAATGGTTCTTGGTGCATATTTCCCATTTAGTCAAAACTTAAATGTATATCCTATACTAATAGCTTTACCAGCATCATTAATAATACCAGCATTAATGATTAGTAATGAAATGAGAGACTTCCAAAGGGATACTAAACTAAGCCTAGGAACATTAAGCGTTAGACTTGGAAGCAGATTTAGTTCAATTTTGTATAGGTCGCTTATTTATGGAGTTTATGTATTATCCCTATTATTTGTTTTTAATGGATTATACCCTTTATCTACACTAGTTGTATTTATAACTCTCCCTCTTGCTGTTAAAGCACTTAGAGCTGTTACTACATTCCAAAAACTTGGAATTCCATATACAAACAACCTACATTGGACATTTACATTAATCCTAATAGTTTCTTTACTACTAGGATAATTTAAAGGAGCTTTTTTCAAAGCTCCTTTTTTCTATATAATTAAAGTAGTATGCAAAAAATAGACACTATTTATGATAAAAATTAAGGCTATCATAATTGAAAAAATACCATATAATAAAATTAGCTAAATTAATTCATAAATTAAACCTTATTTAAGACAAGTTCCCCCCAGGGTCTTGTCTCTTTTTTTAGTTACACCACAGATTCCAAAATTTATTTTTGTCGTTCTACAACGGCACTATAATTTAAAAAAGGCTATATTAAAATAAATCTTACTTTAATATAGCCTTTGTCTTTATTTTTTTTGTTTCTCTAAAAATCTTTCTATTCTCTTTAATGCTTCAATAATATTATCCATAGAGGAAGCATAGCATGTCCTAATAAATCCTTCACCACAATCTCCAAATGCATTACCTGGAACTGCTAATACTTTTTCACTCATAAGTAGTTTTTCACAGAACTCATCAGAAGTCATACCTGTAGATTTAATACAAGGGAACATATAGAACGCTCCATGTGGCTCAAAACATTCTAATCCAAGCTTCCTAAATCCATCTAATAGCACTCTTCTTCTCCTATTATATTCCCTCACCATCTTTCCTACACTCTCATCACCATTTTTTAAAGCTTCAATTGCTGCATATTGTGCAGTAGTAGGTGAACACATCAATGCATATTGATGAATTTTCTTCATTGCATCAATTAGAACAGGATGTCCACACGCATAACCTAATCTCCATCCAGTCATTGCATATGCCTTAGAGAATCCACTTATAAGTATAGTTTTTTCTCTAACTTCTGGAAAACTTGCTATAGACACATGGTTTTCACCATAAGTTAACTCTGCATAAATTTCATCTGAAAGAATTATTATATCCTTATCCTTTAAAACATCAACTATAGGTCTCAAATCCTCTCTAGTCATTACTGCTCCTGTAGGATTATTAGGAAATGGAATTATAACAACCTTGGTTTTATCTGTTATTGCTTCTTCAAGCTCTTCAGCTGTAAGTTTAAAGTTATTTTCTGCCTTCAGATTTATAACCTTAGAAGTAGCTCCTGTAAATGCAGTACACCCTTTATAAGCAACAAAACTTGGTTCTGGGACAATAACTTCATCTCCAGGTCCAACTAATGCTCTTAAAGCTATATCAATTCCTTCACTCCCCCCAACAGTTACTATGATTTCATTCTTAGGATCATAAGTTAAGTCAAATCTCCTATTTAAATAGTTTGCTATTTCTTCTCTTAACTCTATAAAACCTGCATTAGACGAATAATGAGTATGACCTTGTTCTAGAGAATATATCCCTGCTTCTCTTACATTCCAAGGTGTTACAAAATCAGGTTCTCCAACCCCCAATGAAATAACATCTTCCATCTCATTTATCAAATCAAAATATTTTCTAATCCCAGATGGTGGCATATTCTTCACGTCATCTTTAATCATATTTTCTAGTATCATACAAATATAGCCTCCCTATCTTGAATCTTCTTCTCTTTAAATATTGTTCCATGATCTTTATATTTCTTTAAAACAAAGTGTGTTGCAGTACCTGTAACAGCTTCTTGACATGCAAGTTTTTCTGATACAAATAGCGCTACCTCTTTCATTGTTTTTCCTTCTACTATTACTGTTAAGTCAAATCCTCCTGAAGACATTAAATAACACGCCTTAACTTGATCAAACTTATATATTCTTTCAGCAACTTTATCAAATCCAACATCTCTTTGAGGTGTTATCTTTACTTCAATAAGCGCTGTTACTGTTTCTTTTCCTGTATTTTCCCAGTTTATAAGAGTTGTATATCCAGCTATTATACTTTTTTCTTCATAATCCCTAATGGCTTCTCTAACCTCTTCTACTTTTTTTCCAGCCATCAATGCTATTTGTTCATCAGTATATCTACTATTTTGTTCTAATATCTCTAAAATTTCCTCCACTACTTATACCTCCTATAATTTTTTTTAATAAAAAAAGCTCCAATCCCAAATAAGGGACGAAGCTAAAATTCGCGGTACCACCCTAATAAGTAAAATATTTTTACTCACTCAGTAAGGATAATTTCTTATCCTCTCCTTTATAACGTAAGGGACACGTCTGTATCTACATTAAGATTTAATCTTAGTTCTCAATACGCGATTCAAAGGCTGCTTTCTATAAACTAATCTACTAGGTTCCACCTCCCCCTAGCTCTCTAAAAGACTTAATTTATATACTCTTCCTCATCACTATCTTTATCCTATAATTTTATTATACTAATTATCTAATATATGGAGAATTTAGTCAAGTAAATTTGTTTAATAATAAACTTGTAACATTGGTTTATTAAATTCTTGCTTTAGTTTATCCTCTGTTACTCCCTCAATCTTAAAAACCGAGATATTTTCATCCAGAAAATTATTACTTATTTCTTCAACCATGTAAAAATTATCACTTATTATATTCTCCTCTTTTCTTCTATATTAATTATTTCCTTTTTCACTTTACGGGTGTTATATAAAAAAAGAAACTGCGAAAGCAGTTTCCTCACAAATTATCCATCATTCATTAAATTATTATTCATCAAGCAAACTGCTTCGCCAGTTTACTAAAGGCCTCCAAAGATTTTTCAATCTTATCATATCCAATACAGTAAGAAAGCCTAAAATATCCTTGGCATCCAAAGGATGACCCTGGAACTATAAGCAAATTAAACTTCTTAGCTTCTTCAGCAAATTTCTTATCATCTTGTATTAATGCTTTAGGAAATAAATAAAATGCCCCTTCTGGCTTAATGCACTCAAAGCCTAAACTTACCAAATGATTGTATAATAAATCTCTGTTCTTCTTATATATATTAACATCTACTTCTGCACCTAATGTTTTTCCTATTACTCTTTGGAACAATGATGGTGCATTAACAAATCCAAGTATTCTATTTGCTACATTTAATGATGCAATTACATCATCAAAATCATCCATTTCACTATTTACTACAATATATCCTATTCTTTCACCAGGAAGAGATAGTGACTTACTATAAGAATATCCTATAAAAGAATTTTTATAATACTTTAGTATATAAGGCACCTCTACACCATCATATACAATTTCTTTATATGGCTCATCTGAAATAAGATAAATATTAATTCCAAGTTCCTTTTCCTTTTCTTCTAAAACCTTAGCCATCTTCTTTAAGGATTCATCTGAATAAACAACTCCTGTTGGATTATTTGGAGTATTTATTATTACAGCCTTAGTTTTAGAAGTTATAGCTTTTTCTAAGCCTTCAATATTAGGTTGAAATGTCTTAGTTTCAGCTGGTACCACAACAAGCTTTCCATCAAAATTAGCTACATAATTTCCATACTCCCCAAAGTATGGTGCAAGAACTACAACTTCATCATCTGGGTTTAATAAAGTTTTTAAGATAACATTTAGTCCACCTGCTGCACCACATGTCATTACTATATTCTTGTAAGATAAATTAAGGTTATTTTTAGTATTTATAAATTTAGCAATCTCTTCTCGTACATCTTCATAACCTGAATTGTTCATATATCCATGTACTAAATTTGGAGATTCTTCATTTAGGATTTCAAGAATTGCATCCTTAATTTCATTTGGTGGTTCTACATTTGGATTACCAATGCTATAATCAAAAACATTTTCTTCCCCATATATAGCTGATAATCTTTTTCCTTCTTCAAACATCGCCCTAATTACAGAACTATTTTTAACTAGTTCATTCATCTTTTTTGAAATCATTTTTTGCCCCCTTTTTATATTTAGATATCACTATATCCAAAATAATCTTTTCTAACTTCATTCATAAAGTTCTCATACCCATCTTGTTTTTTCTCATTAAGCTGATAGAAATATTCATTAACCATCAGATCATGACATATGTAATCTTCACTTACATCAATTAAACTTTCATCTTGAGTCCAAGTAACCCTACTATCTTCACCTCTTGAGATTACGCCATACAAAGCGTGTTCTCCATCAATAGTAACAGTCATATATCTTTCCTTTTTTTCTTGCAAATAGGTTTCTATATCTCTATGAGGAGTAAGTTCATTAAAAGTATTACTTGTTCCAAAGTATATACCCTTAATAATTACTCCTCTTTCTTTTGCTTTAATTAACTCTTCTTCAATTTCTTTTACTTCCTCTTCCCATATTGAAAGAGCTATTCTCTTTTGAGCATGAGAAATCAATAAATTTAGCGCCTCAATAATCTTCTCTCTTCCCTCTAAAATAGTAAGAGTATTTTTTTGCTCCTTCTTGTTATAAATACTATTAACATATTTATCAACACTACTTAGAGTTTGAGTAAAGCTCTTTTCAAGTTTTGAAATTAAAAGCTTTGGTTCTAATGGATAATAAACTGTAGTCTTCTCATCACTTTGTTCAAATACCATTCCTTTACTCTTAAGCATATCTAAAACTTCATAAATTCTTGACCTTGGTATTCCTGACTCCTTGCTTAAACTATATCCATTTAGAGGATTTTTTTCCAAAAGACTTAAATAAGCCTTAACTTCATACTCACTTAGTCCTAAAGACTTCATTTCTTGAATTACTGATAAATTCTCTCCCATGTTCCCTCCTACGTTAAAACGCCACTAATACAATAAAAGTAGATAATATTGCTCCTATTACTGGTAATATTATACCACCTTTATACCATGAATATCCAATAGCAAATAAAATTCCTACTATTCCTGCTATTGGTTTATCTGGTGTAGCATTAAAAACTCCCGGTAAAATTAATGCACCAAGAGCTGTTGCCGGAATATATGACAAAAACTTATTAAACTTTTCTGGAAGTTCCTTTTGATTTCCCATTAAAAATGGAATAAGTCTTGGTAGATAAGTTACTATCATCATTCCAAGTATTAAAATAATAACTTTACTCATTAACTTGAACCTCCTCTTTCATAAATGCTCCTAAAGCTGATATTGATATTATTGAAATAATAACACTCCATCCTGCTGGTAAAAAAGAAACGGAAGATAATATTGTATTTAAAATTCCAGCTAAAATAGCTAGTCCTAATAATTTTCTACTCTTTTTTCCTTCTGGTATTAATATGCCTATAAACATAGCATATAAAGCTATTCCCATACTGTCTTGAACCACTGGCGGTAAAACTTCACCTAATAAAAATCCTCCAGCAGTAGCTAAAACCCATACTAAATATGTTGATCCTTCAAATCCTAACATAAACTTAGGCGTTAGTTCTTCCTTCTTAAAAGAAGCAATTGAAAAGATTTCATCAGTCATTGCAAAAGCCACAAGAGGTGTCCACTTTTGAAGTCTATCATTAACCTTTCTTGAAAGGGATGCACTCATTAGAAAGTGTCTAGAATTCACCAAAAATGTAGTTAATATAATTTGTAAAAGTCCTGCCCCTGCCATAAATAGATTTAATGCCATAAACTGGCTTGCACCCGCTGATACAAAGGCTGAAAACATTACTGTCTCACTAAATGTTATTCCTGCAGTTTTTCCTAAAATACCAAAGGCCATGGCTATTGGTATATATCCTATAATTAATGGAGCTGCCGCCCTTAACCCCTCTTTTATTCCTTCTTCTCGTTCTTCACGTAATACTAATTTTTCTGCTAACACTTTTTTACCCCTCCTAACTAGTAACTACCTTAGTAACCACTTACAAGTAGTTATTATAGTAGTCACTAATTAGAAAGTCAATGAAAACTCCTAGTGAATCTAGGAGTTTTCACACTATCACTCTCACTACTTTCTTTAAAGTACAAAAAGAACTATGGCAATAGAAAAAATTAATTTCCTATTGCCATAGCCCTATAATAATTTCTATTAGTTTCTTTTCCTTCCAAATAGCCCTTTTAAGGTTAATCCAACGCCTGCTGCTGTGGTTACAAACATTATTATTCCTTGAAACATAGTTATTCTATTAAAATGTATTCTTAATCCCATAATTATTCCAACTATTAATATTTACCATTATTACCCTCCCGTAATATGTATAACTTTACTGTATACATTTTATATAATAATAGTAAATATTTATGATATTATTTTAAGTTTTTTAAGTCATTTTCCAACAACTTATATAATGTTGGACTAAAATTAAATTCTTTATTTAATCTATTGATCTCATCTAAAGCCTCTTTCTTCTTATCAAGAGATATTTTACTCTTAGATGCCCTAATTAATATATTTTTAGGAGAATGGGCTATATCAATAAACTCTAACAACTGTGTTTTGTATCCCATTGCTTCTAAAAGGTTTGCTCTAACAGAATCAGTCATAAGAGCTGCCATTCTTTCTTGAATTATTCCATATTTAGTTAATATAGAAAACTCATCTGATTTCATTTGTTTATTAAATTCATGTTGGCAACATGGAACAGAGAATATCATCTTACTATTCCACTTTATTGCATTATACAAAGCATAATCCGTTGCAGTATCACACGCATGTAATGTTATAACCATATCCACCTTATTGTTATACTTAAAACCATTTATATCTCCAAGTTCAAAATGTAAATTATCATACTTGTACCTTTTAGCTATATCATTACACTTCTTAATTACATCTTCCTTTAAATCTAATCCAATCATTTTTACATTGATTTTCTTTATTTCTACAAAGTAATAATAAAGTACAAAAGTTAAATAAGATTTTCCACATCCAAAGTCTAATATAGTAAGCTCTTTATAATCATTTTTCTTTATTTCATCATCTATTATCTCTACAAATCTATTTATTTGCTTATATTTATCATACTTAGAATTAACTACTTTTCCTTCTCTAGTAAATACCCCTAAGTCTATAAGAGGTTCAATTATCATACCTTCCTTTAAGATATAATTTTTCTCTCTGTTATGACTTTTATTAGCTAACTTTTCATTACTACCCTTCTTTTTACCTAAGAATATCTTGCCTTTTTTAGATATCTTCATATCAAATGTTGTGTCATTTGACCATGCAGAAACTTGCTTATACTGTCCTTCAATGCACTCTAAAAGTTTTGAATATATTTCATCAAATTTTATGTTTTCGTGAAATACTTGTTTATCTGTATATTGTTCTATTTGATAATACTTTTCTTTTTTATTTTCCTTTAACAGAAATGTAATCTTATTATATTTAACATCTTTATCAAGCTTATTGCTTATAACTACTTTAATTAATTCTTCTTTTATCATTTCTTCAATTGATTTTTTTAAATCTTCCATAACTACACACCTTATCCATGTATTTTCTAATAGCATATTATATCATATATAAAATAAAAAGAAACCCAAGCGCAAAACTTGAGTTTCTATACATTACAAAATCAACTGAAAATTTCACTATATTTCTCTAGCTACATCTACTGCTTCTTTAATACAATTTAATGCTCTACGAGCTTTAACTGCATCACCTATTGTATGGCAAGGTATATTATTCTTACTACAGTAAACTGAAATTTCATCGTAGTTACGGGCTCTTGAGCCTATTGAAACAACCACAGAATCACAAGAAATTTCTTCTAAAGTCCCTTCTTTATCAATAACAACTGCTTTATCTTTTATCTCTACGCATTTAGCATTAGTTATAGTAGTTATTCCTTCTTTATATAAATTCTCCATTACGCAAATTTTACGAAGTTGTCCTAAATCCTTAGCAACCTCATTTAACATTTCAACAACCGTAATCTTTCCAACTTTGCCTGAAAGATATTCAGCCACCTCAAGGCCTACTAATCCTCCACCTACTACTACAACATCTCCATCTACCTTAACCTTACCAGCTAATACATCATGAGAATTTGTAACATTAGCTAATTTTGAACCAGGTATATTTAATTCCATTGGAGAAGATCCTACCGCTACTATAACTTCATCTGGATTTACGTCTTTAATAACTTCAGGAGTTACCTTTGTAGAAAGCCTTATTTCAATTCCAGCCTTTTCACATACTTCTCCCATATGAATAGCTGCTAACTTCATTTCTTCTTTTCTTGGTGCAGCACCAGCTAGTACAAATTGTCCACCTAAGGAATCACTTGCTTCACATACTACTGGAATATGTCCTCTTTCCTTTAATGTAGTTGCTGCTTGTAAACCCGAAACTCCTCCCCCAATAATTAATACCTTTTTAGGTGTTTCCGTTTTTCTTAACTCATATTCCTTCTCTCTTCCTAATGCTGGATTTCTTAAACAAGTTATAAAAGGAACATCTTTATCAGAAAAGCCATCATAACACCCTTGGTTACAACCTACACAACGTATAATGCTATCTGCTTCCCCTCTCATAGCTTTATTACAGAACTCTGGATCTGCAAGTTGTGCTCTTCCCATTACAACCATATCTGCTTTACAACCTTTAATTATTTCATCAGCTTGCCCTGGATCATTTATTCTTCCTACAGCAATTGTAACTAATCCTGTCTCATTCTTTATTCTTGTTGCATTATCAACATTAAAGCCTCTTGGTAAATCTACTGGTGGCACTTCATATTTAATAGCTGCACTTGAGAAATTTCCTCTTGAAACGTCAACTACATCAACTCCTGCATTTTTAGCTAATTTACAAAACTGAATTACCTCTTCAATCGTTAAACCATCTTCAACATAATCATCAAAGGCATCTATTCTCATGAATAGAGGCATATTTTCTGGAATATTATTACGTATAGCTTCTATACATTCTACTAAAAATCTTGAACGATTTTCTAAAGATCCACCATACTCATCTGTTCTTTTATTAAATGCCTTACTTAAGAATGAGTGTGGAGTATAATTGTGTCCTGCATGAAATTCGATAGTATCAAATCCTGCTTCTACTGCTCTCTTTGCTGCTGTTCCAAAAGCTTCAACAGCTTCCTTAATTATTTCTATACTTGCTCCAGGTATTATATAATTAGGAGCTGCTTGAAAATCACTAGGTACTACAACCATTGCAGTTGGATCCCCAAATAGTACTGCTGATCCACCTAACCATAATTGCACTCCAGCTAATCCTCCAGCTTCATGAATTGCATCAACTAGCTTCTTCATTCCTGGTATATACTTATCATCAGATATTGCTAGAAAATTCTTTGGTGATGATTTGCTATATACAGAGCAAACTTCTGTAAAGTTTAAACCATTACCACCTTTTGCTCTAGCTACATGGTAATCAATAAGTTGATCAGTTACATATCTGTCTCCATTAAGCATCTTCGTACCCATAGCAGGGAAAACCACCCTATTTTTAATTTCTAATCCTCTTATCTTTATAGGACTAAATACATGACTATAATACATAATATACCTCCCAAAATTAACATGGTTAACTAATTAACAATCTTTCCTTAATGCAATTATATTTCATTCCAAAAATTAAATCAATATGTTTTAAACATTTTGTTTTAATTTTGTACTTTCCTAACATAAAATAAGCCAGGAATATATTTATGAAAAGATAAATATATTCCTGGCTTATTTTCTTATTCTATCTTAATATACTTAATATATATTTTATATACTTAATTCGTCCCTCTTTATTAGTTATTAGTTGATTATTTAAATCTGCTGTACTAAAATCGGTAGTTGGATAAATAATTGATGATAAAAATATCATTTTTATATATGAAAATTCATTCCTTGACCCTTTAACAACTCTTTTTAAGATCTCATCTAACTTTTTATTCATAGATTCTGTAACATCTATAATCTTTTTTGCAATCTCATCATATTCATATGAAGCTGCTGCTTCCTTTTGCATTACAAAAATTCCTGGATATCTTAGTGCATATTCCATTATTTCGTTAGCACATAGAATTAACTTTTCTTCATCGCTAAGTTCTTCATTATCAAGTTCTGAATAAGCTGAAACTACATTCTCTATATAAAATGCCTGTACATTTTTCACCATTTCATCCTTACTACCAAAATAATAATTTATAGCACTTACATTAACTCCAGCTTCCTTCGAAATAGCTCTAATGGGAACATTTGATGACCCATTCTTTCCAAAAAGATATAATGCTCTATCTAAAATTCTTTCTTCTATACCTTTAAGTTCTCTCACTTTTTCACCTCTTATAATAGCTATATAAATTCATCTAATTAATATTAGAATTATATCAAACTAGACTAATTATGTATACCTTATGTAATTTAAATATTTATTTCCATAGTAAAGATGTTTTCATCAACTTCTACTAATATTTCTCCTCCATTATTGTGAACTATAGCCTTAACATTATATAGTCCGACTCCCCTTTCATCTCCTTTGTTAGAATATCCATAGTTAAACATTTCTGAAACATTTATCACATCATCATTATTAACTGAATTTTTAACTACTATATTATATTTATTATTTTTTTTACTCAAAGTTAATTCTATATATTTATTATCACTTTCAGAACTTGCCTCTATAGCATTATTTAAAATGTTTGACATAATAATTACAAGTTCTGAATCAGAAATACTTATATCTTTCAAACTACTTTTTATGTAATATTTAAAATTGATTCCTATTGAAGTTGCATAAGATATTTTACTATAAATTAATGCTCGTATTAATTGATTATTTATCTTTGATAACTCTATTAGATGATCTTCATTTGAAATGTTTTGGATATATCCCTTAACTAGTTCTTTTATTTGGTCATAATCACCAACCTGTAATACACCATATATAACATTAAGATGATTTTTATACTCATGTGAATCTGCTCTCATTTTTTCAAAATACTCTTCAAGAACCTCGTTATATCTTGACTTCAATTTGTCCTCTTCTGTCTTCTTAAATTGTCTAAATATATCAACAGCTAAAAATATACCCACTAAAATAAAGCTTAATATAGAAAGTAATATTAACACTTTTTCAATACTACTTAACCATATTGTTGTATTTATATATTGAAACAAAAAGAAAATCATAAAACACTGTAAAATAACCATAATAAATATTTTTATATTCTTCTTTACTATACCTATAAAATTAATAGTCATTTTTTTGTTAAAAGAATATATAATCAATATTACTGAGGTATTGATTATACTTTGCGATATTATCATATTACTAGCTGTAATATTAATTTCTAAAAATTGATACATTATTGTTAAGATACTCTCTGCAACTGCTAAGCTTATAAAAGCCATAAATAGCTTTATTTGATTATCAAGAATTTTTTCCTTATTAATTAATGATAAGGCTAGTCCATACATAAAATTAATAAAAAAAATCCATATATTCATGTTGCTACCTATAGTTGAAAAAAGCAAGGATATAATTACTATTACAATATAATCTCTAATACTCTTTCTTTTAGACACTATATTATAAATAATCCCCAAAGAGATGCATTGTATAAATAAATTAATCCACATTATACTCTCCTAATAATTCCATTAAATTATTCTTATAATTTAGCGATAACAATGCTGTATCATCTATTCTATCAAAATGAATTTTCCAAAGCTTATAATACTCTTTTTCTATTTTTTGAATATAAGTGCAATTAACTAAGAAAGATTTATGGGTTTGAACTATATTTTCACAACTAATTAAAGTACTAATTTTATTTAAAGTATATTCTCTTGTAGTAAGAACACCCTTTGTTGTATGTATTACACATCTTCTTGATAAATACTCTATAAAAATAATATCTTTAATTCTTAATTTATATTTCACCTTATTTTCTAAAGTAATGAGCAAAAATTCATCCACTTTTTTATTATCCATTTTTTTATTTTCATTAAAGAGATTTACTATATCTACAACATCCTTACTTTCATAAGGCTTCACAATGAATTCATAACAATGTGTTTTTTTAAAGGCATCTAATATTAATTGTTTTTCAGTAGTTAAAAATATAATTCCTGTTAACTCATATCCTTTAATTTTTCTGATTTTTTCTGCAAGCTCTATACCAGATCCATCCTTAAGTTTTATATCTAACATGAATAAATCAATTTTTCTCTCTTTTAATAAAAAGAGACTCTCTTTAACAGAATCAGAATATAAAACTTGTACATCTTTAAATCTACTTTCTACTATTTTTATTAAATTATTTCTCTGAACAACATCATCTTCTACTATTAAAATTCTCATACTCTCACCCTAACACTATTATATTTAATTTTCACTACTTTTACAAATTATTGCAAATAATGTTTAAAATGTAGTTTTTCTAGAATTTTATGCTCTGTTTTTATACTTTTATACTAAAAACATTGTTTTCTAACAATTCCTAAACTAAAATTTATTTATTAATATACGATGTTTAAGGGGGCTTAACTATGAACTTAGATTTAAAAAAAGCATCAAAAATTCTTTCTTTCATTGGAATACTGGCAATACTACTTAACTATATTGCTTACTTTCTAAATTATGTTCAAATAAGCATGTCCTTAAATATTATTTTTATTTTTTTACTTATTGCTTTTGTATATATATTTCTCATTTCAAAGTAGGAATATATTATGATAATTTTGATTGTTTTAAGTATACTTAATCCAAGTGTTTTTATCCCCCTATTATTCAATATATAAAAAGGGGATTTATCCCTTTATAACAAAAAAGTTGTACTTGCTTTAATAGCAAGTACAACTTTCTTTTAAAAACATTTAACCATTTTTATTATTCTCTCACCAAAAAGAACCTTATCAAAAACTTTATTGTAATCTAGCTTTTCGTAGAACTTAGTTACATTTTCATCCTTTGCTAAAAGTGATATGCCTTCATACTCTTCTTTCTTTGCAACCTGTTCTGCATATTTCATCAATTTCTTTCCAATACCAAGGCCTCTAGCTTCTTTGGAAGTAGCTATGTTTGCTATATAAAGGTCCCCTCTTCTACATTCTCTTAAGAATATATACTTAATCTCATTAAAGATAAAATATAATTTATCTAATAAACCATCTAATCTTTTAAATTGCTTAAACTCAGTTTCTAAACTTAATCTATCTAATTCATCATAAGGTATTAAAACTATTGCTCCTAGGACTTTTTCATCCACCTCTGCAACCATAATATAATCTAAACTATATCTTGATTCTTCATCTTTTATAAGTTCTTTTAAATTTTCTAAGCACTCCTGCTTAGACTCTCCCCCTCATACATCATGAGGTTTCACTTCTGTATAGTATATCAGGTGAGCCACCGTGTCTACGTCTTGTTTTTTTGCTTTTCTAATTTTAACCTTTTTCAAAAATATTACCTCCCATACAGAAATTTGTTTTCTGTATAGTATTATTATATAAACTTATTGAATCTATTTTAATTGCTATTTATGTTATGTTTTATGTACTGTTATGCTAAATGAAAAAAGTATGATTTAACAAAAATCATACTTTCCGTTTGTATTTTTATACTATTTGTACTTTTTAATAATTTTCTAATACTCCATATAATGAATTATCTTGAAAAAAGGTATTTGCATTATATAAAAATAAAGTTTCACTGAACTTCTCTTCTTTAATTAATTCTTCAATATCTCCATAATAATATCTTGGGTCTACCATTACAATTTCTTCAAAATAAGGAGTTAAAAACTGAACTATACTATTTGCATAAGAATCTTTAATTAAAAGTAATTTCTTATTATATTTAGCTGTAGTTTGAATTTTAATTATAGGTTTATTGCCTCCAAGAAATACTCCATATTTATCATTGGTACCAAGCTTTAAACTATCATATAGTGATGGAATTACTTTCTTTTCTTCTAACTGATTAACTATAACTTCATCATCTTCATTTTTAGGAATATATACTTTTATCTCATCCTCTTTATTAATATCAAACAAGCTACGTGAATATAAAGTGCCTTTAAAATCATTTGATACTAGTTCGATATCGTAATAACTCTCCTCATTCTTCTTTAAGTTCATCTTGTCACAAAGAGCTAGGTATCCATAGTAAGCTCCCTTAGTAGTCCAATGATGATCTGCTCTATAAAAAATTTCTTCTTCCTTATTTTCTATAAAGTAGTTGTATGGGTTTATAAATGAAATATTTCTATCTAACTTATTAGAAAAGTTATTTATATATTCTACCTGCTTAGATTCAGATACATATCTAGGTAGTTTTTCATTATATATACTAATAGCATTAGGAATCATCATAAAATTTATTTTTATTTCTGAATGCTTGTTGGAAAATTCATTTATAGCCCTAATGTTCTTCTCTAAACTTTCTTTATTAGGTTCTAAGAATTTTTCAATTAAATAACCATCTGAACACAAATATATATTATTATTCTCTTTTTTCCCTAATAAGACATCAATCTCACTCTTCAGTTTTATAAATGTATCTCTCATAAAAAACTGATCGTTTTTATACTTCTCATAATTTTTTGTATATCTACCTTCAATTAGTCTATCTATTTTAAAAGTAGGCATTTTAGCCAATGACCTATTTTCTAAGTTAGAAAACTCCATATCTTTATTAAATATATTAATAATAAAGAATCCAAAAATAAATATTACAAAAACTATAGCTAAGGCATTTCTATATTTCTTTCTCATTAATTTCACTCCAAGCATATTTAAAATCTAAAATATATAAATGGATTGTATGTTGAGCTTAATAAATATGCAGTAGCTATTATAAGAATAAGCACATTTACAGCTCCTATCATTGTATAGCATATTATCGAATTATAAGACTTCACCTTTTTTACTATATATCCTGGAATTGGTGTTGAAGCCATTATTAATATAATGAATAAAATTATATTAGTACTTAAGTAATATAAAGCTGTATCATCAATTATTGCATTACCTGATATAAAAAACATAACTTTTAAATAATTTAGAGCTTCATATAATGTATTCATACCAAAGAATACCCATCCAACCATAACTATAACAAGTGTATATATCCTTCTAAATATAGTTGGTAAGTTTTTAATATATATTCCTATAATGAACTTTTCTATAATCAAAATTACACCATAGTACATTCCCCAAATAATAAAGTTATAACTTGCCCCATGCCATAACCCAGTCAATATCCAAACTATCATTAAATTTCTACACTGTTTTTTTACTCCTTCTCTATTTCCTCCCAAGGGAATATATACATATTCTTTAAACCATGTACTTAATGATATATGCCACCTTCTCCAAAACTCAGTAACACTTTTTGATATATATGGATATTTAAAATTCTCTTTAAATGTAAACCCAAACATATGCCCCAAACCAATGGCCATGTCTGAATAACCACTAAAATCAAAATATATTTGAAATGTATACGCAGCTATACCTATCCATGATGTAGCTACAGAAATATTATTAATATCCAGTACACTAATTACGCTCCATAAATATCCTATATTATTGGCTAACAGAACTTTTTTCCCAAGTCCTGCAATGAATCTCTCAACCCCATATCCAAATTCATCTATTGATTCTTTTCTTTTTTCAAGCTTACCATTTATATCAGTATATTTTACTATAGGACCTGCTACTAACTGAGGAAACATTGAAATATATGTAGCAAATGATATTATGTTTTTCTGAACTTCTACTTTATTCAAATAAACATCTACTATGTATGATATAGTTTGAAATGTATAAAAGGATATACCAATAGGTAATGATAGATTGTTATATTGTATATTTAAAGAAAAAATACTATTTATATTTCTTACTATAAAATCATAATACTTGAAGAATCCAAGCATCCCAACATTAAGAGCTAAAGTTAATACAAATATAATCTTTTTTCTTCTCCCTTTTTGATTTTTAATTAATAAAGCTAAAACATAATTAATAATTATTGTTAATATCATTAAAATTATATATATTGGTTCTCCCCATGCATAAAAAACTAAACTTCCTAATAATAAAATAAAGTTTCTTAATTTTCTAGGAGACAGATAATATGTAACTAGGATAATAGGCAAAAATGTAAACATAAAAATAATACTACTAAATACCATCTTGTCCCCTCTTTCTACACTTTTATACTTTCTATAAATATTTGTTTATTATTTTCTGCATTTTCTCCAATACATAAAAATACAAATTTACCTCTTGCTATTAATTCATAATCTTCTATGATTTTTGTCTGCTCTGGAGCATATCCACCAAAATTATTTAATTGATTACTAACTCTTTGTTCCATTGCACACTCTATGGATTCTATTTGATTTTTATCCTTTACTTTTACAATCAACACTTCATTAACTTCCATTGTAGATTTAGAAATATATAATGAAACTTCCTCATAATCACTACTATTTAAGCCATAAAGTCTTTTCAACATCTTTTTATCTGACTTTTGTAAATTTTCATCTTCATGTAAAATATTATTAGATATTTCATCTGTGGTAATATTCTTATAACTCTTAGTACATCCACTCATAGTAAACATAGCTAATAAAATCATAAGAAAAGACAACTTCCTCAATTTATTCACCTTCTAAGTTATATTTGATCAATTCATTAAGCCACTTTGGATAAAATGAGCTTTTTACATGAATTCCATCTGGTTCATACAACATTTTATTTTCTTCAATTATGTATCTTATATCAACGAATGTAGCTCCTTCATTAATAGCTAGCTCATTTAATCTTTTATTCGCTTCTATAATTCTCTCTTTTTTATACAAAGGAGTTTTAGAACTAACCTTGTCCGTTACAGGCAAGATAGAATTTATATATATTTTTGTATTAGGACTTCCTTCTTTTACTTTATCAATAAGTACTTTATAATTATCAATAAATAAACTTAAGTCTTCAAAAACTAATAAATCATTCATTCCTAAAAGAATAAATAATCTTTCTGGTGACAATTTTATTATGGTATTTATATCTTCTCTAGATTTTAAAACATCTTTCCCCTTCTTCGCTACTACTGAATAATTATTTAAATATTCATATTCTGATAATGCTTCAACAATAGAATCTCCCCAAAAAATATCTCCTTTAAAAATAATTTTATAGTCTATTTTCTTCTCTACTACCATTTTTCTAATTTCTTCTCTTCTCTTTTTTACTGCCTCTTCTCTATGCATATTATCAATTTTTGTTTGTATCTTTGAAACATCCTTCCCCTCTAATTCTTTTAACATATGTACTCCATGCTCTAATTCACTACTTACATATTCTCTACTGGATACATATGAACTTTTTACAAACCTACCAATTAACAATACAAAAATTGTACATAATATGACCTCTCTTTTGTACTTTTTTATCATTTTTCTCACCCACATATCTTATTAGTTATCTCACTAACTTAGTATATATAATAAAGTTTAATATATAGTTTAAAAAAAATTACAATCATGTATCAATTTAACTCTAATTTGATACATAATTGTAATAATTTAAATTTATATATTCTTTTTTCCTATTTTTACTCTATAAAATATAATACCTAAGCAAGACCACATTATTAAGGCAACTATAGGCTCAATTCCTAGGGCAGCTGGAGATATTGGTACTAATAAAAGTATCATAAACAAAATACTAATTAACACCCCAATACACCCTATCAATTTACTACCTTTAGTTTTAACTTTTTTAATTGAAATATATGATACATAAAAATATGCAATAGCAGCCCCTAAAGATGACATATCTACTATCCATATTATTACCTCTCTACCAAACCAAGGAGCTATTAAACTAATAATACTTACAAATATAATAGAGTTATTAAACACCCCTCTATTATTTACATTTCCTATAGAAGAAGGAACTAATTCATACTTAGCAATAGATCCTAAAAGCTTAGAACTACAAATCATAAATCCATTTATTCCACTCCATACTGCTGCACATAAAGCTATTATAAGTAAGAGGAAAGCCCACTTACCTAGAACTTGTATAACAGCACTTCCAGCTGCCCAATCTAATGCAACTGCTTCCGAGGGTGAAAAAGCTAATGCTGTAATAATATTTAAAAGATTATATATTAATGTTCCAATTAACAATGATACTATAGCTACAAATGAAGCTTTCTTTTTAGAAAACTTAAATTCTTTTGATAGTTGTGGTATAGCATCAAATCCTATAAAAGCAAAGGGTGTTATTGAAAATACCTTGGCTATTCCACCTAAATCGAATTTATAATTCGAGATATAGTTATTCATAAAAGCTGTCTTATCCCCTTCGAATACCATTCCAATAAATACTATAGAAACACTCGATATCAATGCCAATATTATTATATTTTGAATTTTACTAGTTCCACTTATACCTTTTATATTTACATAAGCAAATAAACAAATAATAAATGTAGATAATATAATTTCGCCTAAATATACATCATATCCAGCAATAGTGTATAAATACCCCACTTCAAATACCGGACCTATTAGCTTTTTGACTACCAACGGAAATGCAGTAGCATTTAACGGAATCATACTAAGATAAGCTAATATTAAAAACCATCCTACTATAAAACCATGCTTCTTTCCCATATTATTATATGTGTAAGAAAATTCTCCTCCCTCTTCATCTTGAGAATTTATCATAACAGCATAATTTTTTTCAATTAATATTATACAAATGGCTCCTAGAATAAGCCCTAAAGCTGTATTAATTACTCCAGCCTCTTTTAAAAACTTTGTTCCAGGCAGCATAAAGGACCCCCATCCAATAATTGCTCCAAGTACAATTGCAAAAATATCAAATTTCCCAAGACTTTTCTTCACTTACTCTTCCTCCAACACTGAATTATCTTATGTTCTATAGCACTAAAAGGCAGGAACAAGTTTCCTTGCTCTGCCTTATTAATTTAAATATTAAGCTGGTATATCAAACTTCTTAACTATTTGTATACCTATTAATCCTCCAATTACTAACATAACAAGGAATACCCATCCTGATAATGACATGTTAGCAATACCTGAGAATAATGCTCCAACGTTACATCCACCTGCTAATTTAGCTCCATATCCCATTAAGATACCTGCTAAAGCATAGAATACTGTATCTTTAGCTTTAAAGTTTACATAGAACTTCCACTTTCCAGCTAATAGCATGCAGATTAATGCTCCTAGTATAATACCTATATTTCTAACTGAAACTGGATCATTTAATATTCCACCATTAACAACCTTAACACTTCCTGCAAATCCATCAATAGCAGAGAAATCAATTCCTAATTTACTAAATAACGCAACTCCCCAATGAGTGTAAGGACCGGATGCTCCCCAACTTGATCCTGTTGTATTTATTATGAATAAGAATAATATTCCAATTAATACTGCAGAAACATAGAATGACCATCTTTCTACAAAGAATTTGTGATAAGTTTCTTTACTGAAGAACCTATATTCTTTAGCTTCTTCCATTGGTCTTTCATCATCTGGAACCACTTCTAAAACTTGAGTTCCAGCATTTTTTCTCTTATTTTCATAAATTCTAACAATTGCATATAATACAGTTAATAAAAGTAATGAAACAACTACTGCTCCTATGTATCCAAACTTATCTGGTAAATAAAGTGTATATCCATTTTCAAAAAGGAAAGTCTTCTTTAACTTTGGTAAATGCCATGTTCCAAGCATACCACCTATACAGAAGAAGAACAATACTATCATACCTCTTCCAGAACCTTCACCTGTATCAGATAATGTACCAGATGCACATCCTCCACCTATAATCATACCAATACCAAATAGTAAACCACCAATTATGAATGCTAAGTTAATTGCAGATACACTTCCTGTACCAGGAATTGTTGCAACTCCCTCAGCTGCTCTAAATGCTGCTTCTGCACCTTTAGAAAATGCACCATAATGTATACCAGCAGCTCCTATTGTTGTTATAGCAAATAAGAATAATAATGCCTTTGATAATTTTCCATCACCAGTCATAGCAATCTTTCTAATTCCACCGGCGAATCCGAATCTACTTCTTTGTAAAACGTAACCTAGTAATAAACCTGTTAATAAGAATAAAGCTAATTTACTATTTTCCTTATACTGTATTGCACCAAATGCAGTAACTGCTGCTAATACACCCAGCCCAATAAAAACTTGTCCTTTTTTCATCTTCTTCCCCCTAAAATAATTAGTTTTTTGTTTGTTAATTATCAATCATTGTTTTTATATTTCAAAGGATAGTAATAACTATCCTTTATGATAAACTTAGTCAAAATTATAATCTGTAACTATCTTCTCTCTATCTGTTACTTGGTCATGGAAATATTCATAGAAACTTATTCCCATAAATCCGCCTGAAACATTATATATGTTGTCAAATCCTAAATGTCCTAATGCTAAACAAGCATTATAGCTTCTTTGAGCACTTCTACAATGTAAATAAACCTTTTTATCCTTTGGAATTTCATCTAATCTATCTCTTATTTCACTTAATGGAATATTTTTAGCTCCAACAATATGGCTTAATTCATATTCATCTTTTTCTCTAACATCAACTATGAATGCACCAGATTCTACTAATTCTCTTACATTTTGAACATATACTTGTTTAAAAGTTCCTTGTAGAATGTTTGATGCTACTAAAGCTGCATGATTAACTACATCCTTGGCAGTTCCAAAAGGTGGTGCATAGCAAAGTTCTAAATCAGCTAAATCTTCAACTGTACCATTGAACTTAATTAAAGTTGCTATAATATCAACTCTCTTATCTACATTTCCCTTACCTATTGCTTGTGCTCCTAAAATTCTACCTGTTGGTACTTCAAATATAAGCTTGAAGTGAAGCGGTTCACTTTCTGGCATTAATCCAACCTTATCTTGAGGTATAACTCTCACTATGTCATAATTAATATCTAATTTTTGAGCTTTAATTTGACCTTCTGTTAAACCAGTTGAAGCTCCGTTGTAATCAAATACTTTAATACATGATGACCCAATAAATCCTGTATTTTTAACTGGTATCCCATGAATATGATTTGCTACTGCTCTTGCTTGCTTTTGCGCTGGGCCTGCAAGTGGAAGCTTTGTAGCTGTTCTAGTTAATGCACTAAATACCTCTATTGCATCCCCAACAGCATATATGTCCTTATCATTAGTCATGTAGTTTTGATTTACTTTTATTGCTCCTGTAACTCCAACTTCTAATCCTGCTTCTCTAGCTAAATCAGTTTCTGGAACTACTCCAATAGCCATAACTATAGCATCAGATTCAATTCTCTTTCCTGAAGCTAAAACAACATTATTTCCTTCAAAGGCCTCAACCTTATCTCCTAAAATTAAATTAATTCCTTTATCATAAATTTCTTTATGTAAAACTTGTACCATATCGACATCAAATGGCTTCATTATTTGATCCATAGCTTCTATAAGAGATACACTATAACCAGCTTCTTTTAAATTCTCAGCTACTTCAACTCCAATGAACCCTCCACCGATTACAGAAACATTCTTGCACTTCTTTTCCTTTATAAAAGTATTAAGCTTAGCTATATCAACAACATTTCTTACAGTAAAGATATCAGCATTATTTATACCTGGAATAGGTGGAACTATAGGCTTAGCCCCTGGAGATAAGATCAACTTATCATAGCTTTCCTTATATTCTTTTCCTGTAACAACGTTTCTAACTGTTACTTCTTTATTTTCTCTGTCTATAAATACTACTTCTGTGAAAACTCTCGCATCAATTCTATATTGATTAAAGAATTGTTCAGGCTTCATTAACACTAAATCTTCATGATCTTCTACTTTTCCACTTAAATGATATGGTAAACAACAATTTGAAAAAGAAACGTGAGGTCCTCTTTCAAACATTACTATTTCATTACTTTCATCTAGTCTTCTGGATCTAGCTGCAACAGATGCTCCTCCAGCTACTCCACCAACTATAACAATTTTCTTCCCCATTTCTTATCATCCCTCTAACTTTATTTATAGTTTGTTATTTTTTTATCTTTCAAGAGTATATTTGTCTTTTCTTGTCTTCTTGTCTCTATATTACCATCCAAGTTTCCCCTTGCATAATAAGAATCCCTTATGTACAATAATAATTTATTATATATAATAAATTTAATTAAAATTAATGATATAATTATGTTGATAAATACTAAAGGAAAAGGGTGGAGGAGTATATATGAACTTATCCTATATGCAATCGTTCTATACAACGGTTAAATGTAATAGTATTTCAAAAGCAGCAAAAGAACTACATTTAACACAACCTGGATTAAGTATGCAATTACAAAACTTTGAGAATGAAATTGGAGAAAAACTATTAATAAGAAGTAATAAGGGTGTTTCTCTTACGGAGGAAGGACAAGTTGTCTTTGAATTTGCAGAATCAATGCTTTCATTGCAACATAATTTGGATAAAAAACTTAAAAGCCTAAAGGAAAAGAAATCTAGACTATTTCTTTCAGCTTGTAGTAGCCTTGGAGAACAAATACTTCCTTGCAGTATTTATACCTTCAAAGAAATTTACTTTAATATAAATGTTTCAATGGATATAGATAACTCTGAAAATATATTAAAAAAGCTACTTAACCATGATACAAATTTAGGTATAATACATGAATTAGACAATATTCCTGACAATGTAGTTACAGAAAAGATAATATCAGACAAACTTATTTTAGTAGGAAGTAACAAGTCCGAGCTTAAGAATATTACTATAGATGAACTAACAACACTACCTATAATTTTAAGAGAAGATGGCTCTGGAACATTATCAATATTAAAAAAATCATTAGGTGAGAAAAACATTTCAACTAATAACTTAAATGTATTACTTTCATTAAATTCATCGGAAGCTATAAAATCATCAGTTATATCAGGAAGAGGATTTGCTTTTATGCCTGAACTATCAATTACTCATGAGCTTAGAACAGGATCTTTAAAGAAGATTAATATAAAAGAATTTAATACAGACTTTAACTATAACATTGTGGTAAGAAAAAATTATTGTTTATCTGATGCAGAAGAGAAGTTCTTATCTTTCCTTACCTCAAAAAAGAGATGTTTTTGTTATTAATTTATATTACATATAACATAAGCCAATGATACTAGCATCATTGGCTTAATTCTTTATTTTGATAAATCATACTTCTTTTAATTAAACTAACAATACATATTATTATATAGATTCCCTTATTTATACTAAAAAATCACCATTTTTATATTGTCTTTCTCCTAAAATTACACTTATCAAACCGAAAACTAAAATAGAAAAAATTACAAAGATTAAATCAGTATTATTAAAGTTATTAGATAAATCAATTAATCTTTTTTGTGGAAGTATATTTCTAATAAATCCAATAACTTTATTACTATCTGCAATGTTTATTAAACATCCCCCCAAAAGACAAGTTATCATAACAACTATAGAACCTCCCATTGATGCTGATGCCCTATCTTTAAAAATTGTTGATATAAACATTCCAAAACTACTACTTAATACTCCTACTAACAATAATAAAAAAGTAAATAGTGAATAACTTATCTCTAAATTAACATTTAGCACTTTTAAAATGAAAACTGACCACATTGTGCTTGGAATAGTTAAAATAACTGTTGAATATAGCATTTGACCTGTAATATATTGAAAGTAAGATATTTTCCCACTTAATACTCTGGTATAAGTTCCGTTTTCTCTATCAACCAAAAAGAAATCCATAACCATTGTAGTTGCTCCAAAGAATAGGAACATTATTAAAAATCCAATTATTTTCCCTTGTACCGTAGCATTATTGTCATCTCCTACATAAACTTCACCCTTTAAGTTAGCTTCCAAACTCTTTTTTATATCATCTTTTCCATATGAAATCACACTAGGTTCATTCCCCTGAAAATTTATTTCTGCTAAGTAAACTCCCTTTATAAGCTCAGTTTTGCTTGGCGATTCTTCTAAAAATTCCACCTTGACCTTTTCATTATCCATCATAGAACCTTCAATCATTTCTTTTTCTTCTATTCTTGCCCCTACAACAGCTATCTTACCCTTTATGCTATCCATACCATTAAAGTATACTCCTAAGCAAATTATAATTGGCATTACTCCAACTACCATTGTCATCATTACTTTCTCTTTTGTAAATCTATATAAATTATTTTTCATTACTAATAATATATTTCTCATATATTTTACCCCTTTATAAATACTTCTCAGTTTTAAATGTTTTAGAAGTTAATCCAATAAGCATTACTGCTATAATAATATTAATTCCTATTATTACAAATAGAATAAAATTATTATTATCATACATACTGTTTAAAAGTCCATCCATAAGCCACTTTACTGGTGATATCTTGGATATCATTGCAGGTATTTCACCTAAAGCTTCCAAAGAAAAGAAAGCTCCTCCAAGTATACATAAAACTGTTTGTACTATATTAAAAACCATATTTACTGCTCCAATATTATTTATTGTTGCACATAAAAGCATTCCCAAGGAGTTTGACATGAAAGAAAGTATTACGAATGAAACACAAATTAAAATTCCATTGCCGTTATAATTAACTCCAAATAAAAGGCTAAAAATTAGCATTGTTATTGCGATAGCAACAGAAGAATAAATTGTTCCACTTATTATTTCAGAAAGATATATTCCTAAGTTCTTAACTGGAGTAAACATAGTTCTTACGTTTCCCTGCTTTACATTCTCATCAAGGAAATTATATGAACTAATAAGTCCTGAACTTGTAAATATAAAAATCATCATTCCTATTGAATAATACTCATAAGAGGATACCCCTCCACCAAAACTACTTTGGGTTAAATACCCTATTATTGCTGTTAATAGTACTGGATAAACAAAAAACATCATGAACATTATTGGTGTTTTGCACATTAATTTAAGTTGAAACTTTATCATATTTACTATATTCATTCCGCTCACCTAATTCCTTAAATTTCTTCCTGTTAAATTTAAGAATATAGTTTCTAAATTTTGCTCTTCAGTTACTATATTTTTTATTTTTACCTTCTCATTAATAAGTTTTAAAATTATTTTATCTAGATTGTTAGAATCTTTTCTTGTACTCACTATTAATGAATCCTTCACTTCCACATTATTTACTCCTTCAATTGAATCAAAAAAAGTTTTTTCTATATTTTCAATTCCCTCTCCAGAAATATTGTAAACTGTGCTCTCTTCCATGCTCTCTTTTAATTCCTTTAAAGTTCCCTCTGCTATAACTAATCCCCTATCCATGATAAGAACTCTATCACATATAGCTTCAACTTCCTCCATATAATGGGTTGTATATATAATAGTTGCTCCTCTTTTCCTTAACGTCTTAATAGATTCTAAAATATGATTTCTTGATTGTGGATCAATTCCAACAGTAGGTTCATCTAAAATTAAAAGCTTTGGACCATGTGCTAATGCACAAGCTATATTTAATCTTCTTTTCATACCACCAGAATAAGTCTTTGGTAAATCCTTAGCTCTATCTAGAAGTCCCACCATGTCTAAAGCTTCTTCTGATTTCCTTTTTAGTTCTTCTCCCTTTATTCCATAAAAACTTGCAAAATATTTTACATTTTCAATGGCAGGTATATTTTCAAATATGGCTAAGCTTTGAGGTACTATTCCAAGTGAAGATTTATACTCAGATTTATTCTCTGAAATATATTTACCCATGAACTTTATCTTTCCTTCAGTAGCTCTTAGTGCTGTTGAAAGAATATTTATAGTTGTACTTTTTCCTGCTCCATTAGGACCTAAAAAACCTAATATTTCACCTTTATTTACTTCAAAGGAAATTCCATTAACTACATAGTTAGTAGTGTATTTTTTCTTTAAACCATTAACCTCTAATATATTCATCTTTAAACCCTCTCCTTACATTAATTAGCTTTTCTCTCTACATCACTTAGTTTAAAGGTGTGACTAACTCCTAGGTCAATAGCTTTTAGCAAAAAAATAAAAGTGAAATAAATTCACTTTTATTTTACTGGTGTATATATCTCTAAATATTCAATATTTTCCTCATCTTTATATCCATTAAACAATAGATTTACAAAAGCTATTCCCATAGTCTCATAACCTAATTCATTAGCTTTCCTTAAAATTGACGTAGCCATACTTTCATCAACGTTGTCACATTGTTTATCAACAGGTACTGCTATTACTATATATATACATTTAGGATAAGATATAACTTCTCTTTTTTCACAACCACTTTTCCCCAGCTTATCATATAAAACATATCTCTCCTCTATCACAGTTTTGCTATTAAAATAAACTATTCTCGAAATTCCCGATAAATTTACAGCTTTTTTTAATCTAGTGGAGTAATCATACTTTTCTAATATTTCACTATAAGTTTCAATAACATTACCTTTCATATTTATTTCATTTGTTATTACTATTGGCTTCATTTTCCTAATAGTAAACTTATTTAAACTTTCTTTTATTGATTTACAATCTTCCTTGATGTCTTTAATGCGTTTTAAAAGTAATTTTTTATACTCTATTTCTTCTTCAATCTTTCTTTGCTTTTCATTTAATATAGATTCTATTGTATTTAAATCATCACTCTTTTTAATTTCTTGTATCTTCTTAATTTCTATATCTATATCCCTATAAAAATTAACTGTTACTATTTCATAAATATCTTTAAAATTGTATTTTCTATAACCATTTTCTTCATCCTGTTTAGGATTAATTAAATTTTTCTCCTCATAGAACTTTAATGTATCTCTTGATATCCCTAAAATTTTTGCCACTTGCCCCACTGTATACATCTCAACACCCCAATTAAAATATAATTTATAGAAAACTTAGTAATAATAATTTATACACAAAGTAATATTATTTTATATACTAATTAATTGAAAAATAAATATCAGCAAAAATTAATGCTTTAATTTATTAATACATAGTATTAGAATATTTCCCCCTACTCTATCCCATACTTTTTCTCTGGATTAAAGTTATCAGGATATCTTTCTGAAATAGTAAGTTTTTTATTTTGATCTACACCTGCATAAAAAACATCTTCAATAGCATTTATATTTTTCTTTTTAAGTTCAGATTTTAGCCACTTTTCATCTACCCCTACTATTTGAAGATTTTTATTCACTATTTTTCCATCAATTATAATATCATTTATCAAAGAAAGATTCTTTACCTTTATATTCATATCATATGGGGTTATTGGCTTTTTATCTGCTTTAATCAAAACTGATAACTGGCCATTGCTTTCCATTATTGCAAATTGTACATCTTCTATATTGAAAACATCCTTCTCCCTTAACTTCGTCATAAGCTCATTTATTGTAATTCTAAGTTTTTTTATATTCTTATCAATAATACGCCCATTTTCTATTAATATTAGAGTCTTTGCATTTACTATGCTTCTAGCTATATAGCTTTTTAAATTTAAGTAGCTAGTTGATATAGTTAACAATGAAAAAACTATTAATGCTATAACTCCTGAAAAAACCACATGATCTTTATCAATTATAATTTTTGCAATCATTGATCCTATAGATACTCCCATTACGAAATCAAAGAAATTCATTTGTGAAATAATTTTGATACCAATTAACTTACTAAGAACTAATGCTAATATATACACTAAAATACCTTTAATTATTGTGCTAAATAATATGCTACTATACATAAAATTACCCTCCTATCCTAAGATACAATTATATTTTTAGCAAGAAAAGTAATTTTATCCCTATCTAATCATATCATCTCTCCAATATTATTAAACTTAAGTGTTAACATTCATAATTATTTAAAAAAACTATAGAGGAATCATCCCCTTTTTTTAATCTAGGATACTTTAATATATCCTTATCTTCTTCTTCAATTTCTCTTATTAACTCATAAGTATTTTCAGCCCCTAAATCAATTAATCTTTCTATTAATTCAGCTTCATTAAAATGCTTATAAGTATCAACTATTGCAGCAAAGCCATCACTCATTAGAGCTAAATTCTTAATTTCCTTATCTAAGAACTTTCCTTCAATACAATGATTAACAGCCTCTTCATTAAACTCTAATATCCAATATCCATCTTGAGTATTTTTCAACAATCTATTTTCTATTAAAATTGGATTAATAATCTTCCTTGCTTCTACCCAACTTATATTATTTTCATCTCTTATCTTAAGCATTTCACTTATAGCCCTATTATCAAACTTCTCTAGGGATATATCTTTAATTTTAGCTACATTATTATCTATATCCTTTATTAGAAGTGTACAATCTCCAAGCATAAAGTATTCAATTATATCTTCATTCTTCCTAACTATTGATATAGATGCTGATGGCCTTTTTATTTCTTCTATATAATTTAAACCACACTCTTTATAAAATCTATCTCTAATTATTACTATCCCTTCTAAAACTATATCTCTTATAGTTTTACATTTATCATTTAAATTATCTTTTAAATATTTATCCCATTCATTTACAAACCATCTTGCATCGCTTTCAAATGAGGTTAATTTTTTATCTGTTAATCCTGTAGCTCCATCTAATACCCATGCCATATTTTCATCTGCATAGGCAATGTCTTCATTGACCTTCTTAATTGACTCGTTGATTATCTCCCATTGAAATTTACTCATATAACTCCTCCTATATTTTTATCCCTTTGTATTATTCCACACTATTTTACAGATTAATTTTCTACACATCTCCTACATAGCTACGTGTTAAATTCGGCATTATAAGCTGTCCTTTATCGCTATATTTTTCATAAATATTTTTTAATTCATTAATATAGTCATTATACTGTTCATTATTACTTTCTAGCTCATATGAGGATAATCTCTTTCTGTATTTAGTATAATTCTCTATACTTTTCTTTTAAACTCCTATTCGTCTGTTACCTAATATTATTTACTTTATTTCTTAACAACTAAAACTTTATCCCCATGAACTCCTAAAATACTTATTCCTTCATTCAAATATCCCTTTATTTCTTCAATTATTTCCTGGGTAATCTTCTCCCCACTAGAAACTAGCGGTATCCCAGGGGGGTAAGGTACAATAGCTTCCTTAACAATTCTCCCTTTTGCATAATCAAGCTTAACCAATTCTCCTTTATGATTAAACACCTCATAAGGTTCCATTCCCTTTTCAGGGATAACAGAATTAAACTTTATAGACTTTTCCTCATTCATAAGTAAATCCATATCTAATTCTTCTAAAGCTTTGTAAAGTTTTTCCAAACCACTATCAACATTAGCAGGTGATAAAAGTAATACAACTCCAGAGAAAAAGCTCATTTCGCATTGTATTTTCTTACTTCTTAAATAATCCTGAAGTTTACCACCACTACATCCTTTAGGTAAAACTAATACGTATCTACTTAAATCTATATCATACCCTTTAGGTAATTCTTCCTTTGAAAGAACTCTTACCTTACCTAATTCATTAACTTTCTTCTTTTCTTTTTCAGCTTTCTTAATTAAATTTCTATAATCCTCTTCTCCATATTTGCTCAAGTAAAATCTTGCATAGTCTAAAGATGCCATTATTAAATAAGATGGTGATGTAGTCATAAATGAACTTATATAGAAATCTATATTCTCATTCTCCTCATTAACTAATAGGTAAGCTCCTCCTGTTAATGCTGGTAAAGTCTTATGAGCACTTACTACAGTATAATCTGCAAGGGGTGCAATATTTTTAGGTAAGTTTTCACATAATCCATAATGTGCTCCATGAGCTTCATCAATAATTACCTTTAAACCTCTTTTCTTTAGGTCTTTAATTATCTCTTCCATATCATAAGATATTCCAAAGTAATTAGGATAAGTTAATATAATTCCCTTAGGATTGTCACACTTTTGAAGAACAGAATATATATTATTCTTATCTGGAGGTAAGAACAATCCCCCATCACCAAAAACCACCGGTTCAATATATCTTACCTTCAGTTTTCTTAATATCAGTCCGTTATAAACTGATTTATGGCAGTTTCTTTCTACCAATACCTCATCACCTTCATTAAAGGCAGAAAATATTGAAGATAGGTTTCCACTTGAACTTCCATTTACTAAAAAATATGCTTTTTTAACCCCATAGTACTTTGCTAACAGTTCTTGTGACTCTTTAATTACTCCTTCTGGATGATGAAGATTATCTAATGGATCTACTTCTGTTATATCTAGGCTTCCTAAATTTTCTCTTAAGTAATTTCCTATTTCATCTCTAGAAAAAGCAAGACCACACTTATTTCCTGGCATAGAAAAAATAGTGTTTTTTTCTTTATGATAATCTATTAATGCTTGTAATAATGGTAATTCTTTATTCATAAAGCCCCCTTGGCATAATAATTTCTATAGAAGGATTTTTTAAAACCTTTTTCGCTACATGAATTATGTCTTTGGATGTTAATTTTTCTATTCCTTCTAACATATCTGTGAAAATATTAGTATCTTTAAACATTATGGCATAAGTAGTCATGCTGTTTGCTAATCTAATGCTTTGTTCTTCTTTAAATAATTTCTTTAACTTTATACTCTTATAAAGTTCCTCTATTTTCTCCTTAGTGAAATCTTTCTCATATTTCTCAACATTATTAAAAGCCTCTTTTACTAAAGTTAGTGATTTATCTAACTTTTCTTTAGATGTACTAAACTCTATTTTATAAAGTCCTATATGCTTTTCATTTGATATTGTTGTTATAACATCATAAACTAGCCCATTTTTAGTTCTTAAGGTATCAAAAAGTATAGAGTTCATTCCTTCTCCAAAGAATTCATTAAATATTCTAAAAGACTTAATTTCTTCATGAGTTAAATTGCTTATAGTAAAAATCATCTCTACTCTACAGGAGTTTATCCCTTCTCTAAAGTCTATATATTCTCCTAGTCTAGGAATTTCAATAGAATCTTGCACTTCTACCTCTTCCCCCTTCCATCCCCCAAAGTATCTTTCAACCTTTTCTTTTACTTCTTCAAACGTTAGATCTGATACTATACTTATTACAGCATTTTTAGGAGAATAATATCTTTTGTAGAAATCTTTAATATCCTCTAAAGTAATTCTATTTAAATCTTCTATTCTTCCTATTATAGGGTACTTCAATCTATTTTTATTAAAAGAATGGATGAGAAGCTTATCCTCACAAAATTGTTGTAGCTCCTCATCCCATTCATTTAATTCTTCCTTGATTGAATCCATCTCTTCCTTAAATCCCTCTATTGGAAAACTTGGGTTTAATAAAATATCACTAAAAATATCTAACCCCTTATATAAATCTTCTCCTAATAAAGTTCCATAATAAATTACATAAGGAAAATTTGTCATAGCATTAGAAAATCCAAATATTTTACTTAACTCTTCATTTATTGTTTTTTCACTTCTAGTTTCAGTGCCTTTAAATATCATATGTTCTGTAGCATGTGCTAAACCTAAAAGCCAATCTTCAACAGAAGCCCCAGCTTCTAAACCAATAGAAACTGAGGTTAACATTGAAGGCCTATTCTCGTAAATTAATTTCATTCCATTATCTAAGATGAATTCCTTCATAACTTTTCTCCTAAGATTGTAATTCTTCAGCTTTTAAAGCTATTGCACATTCAATTCTCTTCTTTTGCATTTTACAACCTATTTCATATGGAATATTCATATCTCCATTAAAGTTTACATTGTTAGCTTGGCATCCACCACTACAGTAGAATCTAGCCCAACAATCCTTACATTTTGGTTTGTTGTAGATATGAGCCTTCTTAAACTTCTTACCTAATTCAGCATCATAAGTATCATCCCAAATGCTTCCTAGCTTATACTCTTCCTTACCTACAAACTGGTGACATGGGTAAACTTCACCTTGTGGTGTTATTGCAACATATTCAAATCCTGCTCCACAACCTGAAATTCTCTTATAAACACATGGTCCACCTTGTAGGTCTATATTAAAGTGGTAGAATTTAAACTCGTCTCCCTCTACCTTTCTTCTTCTCATTTCTTCATATAACTTATCATAGTTATCAAATATAGTTGGAAGGTCTTCTTCTCTTAAAGCCAAAGGATGTCCATTTTCAAGAACAACTGGTTCTATTGATATTTCTCTAAAGCCTTCATTTACCATAGCTTTAACATCTTCATAAAAATCAGTATTTGCTCTAGTAAATGTTCCTCTTACAAAGTACATCTTTCCTTCTGTTCTCTTATCAATCATCTTCTTTATGTTAGGAAGTATATCATCATAAGAACCGCTTCCATCAACCTTAATTCTTACATTATCATTTACTTCTTTTCTTCCATCTAAAGAAAGGATTATATTACCCATTTCCTTATCCATGAATTCCATCATTTCATCATTTAAAAGAGTAGCATTAGTAGTCATAGTAAATCTAATGTTCTTCTTCCACTCCTTTTCATGCTCTCTAGCATAAGCAATGATTTCTTTTATAGTATCCATAATCATAGTTGGCTCCCCACCAAATAGATCTATTTCAATATTCCTTCTTGGACCACTTCTCTTAACAACATAATCTATCGCCTTCTTTGCTGTATCTATATCCATAACACCCTTGTGTCCATGGTATTCCCCCTCATCAGCAAAACAATACTTACATCTTAAGTTACATCCATGAATTATGTTTAAACAAACAGCCTTTATGTAGTCTCTATCATCCATTGATCCATGAGCTATTTCTTCATATTGATCTCCAGAATAAAGGATTCCTTCTTTAACTAGTTCCTCTATTTCATCGTATGCTTCCCCAATAACACTTTCTTCGTACTTTCCTTTTAGATTAGTTAATACTTCTTCCTTTGATTTTAAACTTGAATCATCTAATATGTCATAAACAAGCTCGTCCACCACATGAACAGCACCTGTATTAACATCTAGTATAAAATAGTTTCCACCTTGTTCAAATTTATGAATTAATGACATTTATTTCTCCTCCAAACTCTTAGTAAAGAAGCAGTAACTTCTTTACTAAAGTTACTGCTTCTGATAATTAGTTTTCGCACTCTAAGTTTGCAACTGTGCAAGAAGTCTTACAAGCAGATTGACATGAGTTAGCACACTCTTTACAACCTGGTTTGCATAAGCTGTTTTTGATGTTAGTCTTGTTAATAGTCTTAATATGTTTCATTAGCTTATCCCCCGCTTTCCTTAATTAACGTGAATATTATACCATAACTACCATTGGTACAAAACACTTTTCTAAGTTTTCCATATTATTAATAAAATATATATTCTTTTATTCTTATTTATTACTAATCTTTCTTTTTCTAGCTTTAAGTTCAGAAAAAGCTGGGTAAAATCCTGATTTAATTGCTATATTTTGAGATATAACATGAGATTGACCAGTTCCATAGAAAGGTACTTTTTCAAGACTTAGTATCTTTTGCTTTATGAGATAAACAAGGTTTGTCCCAATTCCTTTTCCTTCCCATCCTTTAAAAACATTAATTCCTATTTGCCACATGTTTTCTGAATCCATACTAGCTCCTGCCATCCCAATTATATTATCATCTTCATCTAGCGCCGCAACACCTAAAACATCTGGGTAGTTCTCATCAAAAACAAAAGCTTCATCAAATCTCCCATCATCTTCAAACTGTTTTATTTCTTCTTGATTATACCACTTTATTTTTGTCATCGGATTAGCCTCTTCTACATTTTCCTTTGGCAAATAATACTGATGGGTATCATCAACCTCATCTCCAATATCATTTAGCTTCTTTTCTAATGCTCCTAACACTCTAAAAGAAAATATCCATTCACCAGAAAAGTTTAATAACTTTTCCACACACCATTCTCTTAATTCTTCACATACACATATTATAGCTTTCTTACCAAATACAAGTATTTTTATCGGACTGTACTCATCCCCATAATTTCTTCTTCCCTCTCTTAACTTATAGTCTGTTATTAAATTCTCTTCCTTATTAAAATCCTCTATGCTACAATTATAATCTCTTGATAATTGTTCCTTAACCTTCTCTAACATTTCGTTTCTATTCATAAACTTCTCCCCAAATTATTTTTATCTAAATTAATTATATCTCATATACAGCTCATGACCCAATTTTCCTATATATTTATATATTTTTAAGTTCATATAAATATATAAATAATCTAATAAAGTATTAATAAAATTCGCTTTTCTTATTTATTAGAGCTTATCAAGTTTCATATAACTCAACTGAAATTTTAATATTCGTCCATAAAATTAAAGAAGAAACACCAACTTTAGTAATGTTTCTCCTTCATCATTATTATCTTTATTAATTCTATTACCCTTACTATTCTTCTATATCTTCTTTAGATATATAACTTGTTACAATAAATCCAACTATCCCAAGGACAATTCCTATTAAACTATTTATTCCATCAAAGCCTGGAAATACTCCAAAGACAGACCCTAAAATAAATCCAAAAATTATCATATAAGTTTGTTCAGGATATTTATTTAATAACATCTCTATTAATCTTGCACTTAAAACTGTTCCAACTATTCCTCCTAATGCTATAGGAATAAGTATTGGAATATTAAAATCAGTTATTGCTGTTATTACCGTATTATATAAGCCTAAAATTAATAACATAAATGACCCGCTTATTCCCGGTAGTATTAGTGCTATAGCTATAACTACTCCTCCAACAAACAACCACATAAATATAAATGGTGTTAAACTAACTATAGCATCTGAATATCCATTGTAATCTCCTGACATAAGTAACACAGTTACAAATCCAATAACTAAATACACTAAAGACCTTTGACTAAATGACCTCTTTGAAGTAGCTTTTTTAAACATTAATGGAGCTCCACCTAAAATAATTCCTATAAACATATATCCCAAAGGAATAGGATATTTCTCCAATAAAGTTTTAAATATATTACTAAATAGAATTATTCCTACTATTGCTCCAAGTCCTACTCTAAATAAAATCTTATATTGATTTTTAAAGTCCTTAACTATATTATTTACCGCATGTATTAACTTATCGTATATACCTAAGATCATCGCAATAGACCCACCGCTAATACCTGGAACTATTTGAGATATACTTATTATCACTCCATAAATAAACTCCTTAAAAAAAACCATGACTCCCTCCAAAATATTATTTTTTAACAATTATATCACTATTTTTAACATAACTTATATATATTAACCTACATTTAACAATATCAACCTATCATAAAGAAAAAATGTGGGGTGGATATTTATTTTGCTTGTTCAGCCGCAACCTCCAAGTCAAATTAAAATTTTATATTTCCCTAGACATAAAAAAAGAACTACCCTTAGAAAGTAATTCTTTTAAATTGGTTATTCTTTTTCCTTATTGCTTAATTCAATATTAAAAGTTGTAATATTATTTTCACTTGTTACTCCAACTTTTCCTTTATATTTCTCCACAATAGACTTAGCAATAGAAAGACCTAATCCATATCCACCCTTTTCTCTTGCTCTTGCTTTATCTACCCTATAAAATCTATCAAATATTTTATCTATATCCTCTTTAGGAATTGTATCTCCTTTATTGGTTACTGATAATAATATTTTTTGTTTTCTTTCTTTTAACTCTACATTTATAGAACTTTTTTCATAGGAATGTTTTATGGCGTTGTCCATTAGTATTCCTATTACTTGATTTATGCTCTCCTTATCTCCAGTAAACTCTATATCATTTTGAATATCTGAATCTAACATTAAGTTATTTTCATACATTATTGCTTCAAAGCTTAATAATTGACTCATAATTGCATCACTTAAATTAAACTTAGATATTACTCCAAGAACTTCATTATTATCAGCTTTTGCAAGATAAAGTAGATTATTAACTAGGTTTGACATTCTTTCAGTTTGAAAGGATATATAATTAATCCATTTCTTCTGATTCTTTATGGTGTCCTCTTCATTACTATTAATTAGCTCTATATTAGTATTAATTATGGCTAATGGTGTTTTAAGTTCGTGTGATGCATCTGCTATGAACCTTTTTTGTGAATTATAGGCTGCTTCAACTGGTTTTATTGATTTATTAGCTATAAATATGCTTACTATAAATAAAAAAATCAAACTAATTGGTCCAACTATAAATGACGTAATTACTAATCTCTTTATAGTATTTAGGTGAATAGTACTATCTTGAAATACCATCTCAATCGCTCTTGGTCCATTTCTATATAGATAAGCAAAATTATAATTATTATATTTTATAAATCCTTTTTCTTTCTTATTATTTATTGCTTTTTGAACTATATTTACCAAGGTATCTTCATCCATATTATAAGCATCATTATAAAGTAATCTTGAATTCTTAGAATCATAGATAATAAAGGTTGTATTATTAAAAGGCTTGCCCCTCCCATCTATCTCTCCGTTAGGAGACATCTTCATCCCATTTAAAGTATCACTTAATTGAGTAAATATCATGTATTCTCCATTTTTGCTTGTTCCAATATATATAGCAGAAAATATAGCTATTACTATTGCTATAAAAAGAATCATTAAAGTAGTTACAAATTTAACCCTTAACTTTTTAAACATCATTATTCTCCATCTTTATATTCTAAAATATAACCTAGATTTCTTATAGCTTTAATAGCTACCTTAGATTTTAAATAGGATAGTTTCCTTCTTAAAAATGATACATATACTTCAACATTATTATGTTCTGCTTCTGATTCATATCCCCAAAGCTTACTTATAATATCATCTTTATTTGAAATCATATCCTTCCTATTAATTAGTAATTCTAAAAGTCCAGATTCCTTTGCAGTAAGCTTAATACTATTTTCTTTTGATCCTAATTCTAAATTACCTATATTTAAAGTAATATCTCCATAAGACAATAGGTTATCACTTTGTACCTCACCTTTTCTTCTAGTTAAGGCTCTAATTCTTGCCATAAGCTCCTCAACATAAAATGGCTTAGGCAAATAATCATCTGCACCACAATCTAACCCAATAATCCTATCCTCCACTTCCCCCTTAGCTGTTAAAAGGATAATTGGTGTTGATATTCTTTCTTTCCTTGCCTTCTTTAATACTTCTATTCCATTTAATTTAGGTAGCATTATATCTAAAATAACTCCATCATATATATCCGATAAAATATAGTCTAATCCACTTTCTCCATCAAAAACTCTATCAACTATGTAATTATTCTTTTCTAAAATTGCACCAAGCGCCTCTGATAATTGTACCTCATCTTCAACTATTAAAATTCTCATTTTTTCACCTTCTTTATTAATAATATTACCATAGAAAACTTAAATGAAACTAAAAAATGTGGGGTAGATATTTATCCCCTTGTACTTAATGTAAAAAAAATAGGCTTACAAATGTAAACCTATTTCTATTATTTATTACTCAAGATTCTCTCCGTTAGTTGATATAACCTTTTTGTACCAATCAAAACTCTTTTTCTTTGTTCTTTCTAATGTACCATTTCCATTATCATCTTTATCAACATATATGAAACCATATCTTTTGCTCATTTCACCAGTAGATGCACTTACTAAATCTATACATCCCCAAGGAGTATACCCTATAAGCTCAACTCCATCCTTGATTCCTTCTTTCATTTGCTCAATATGCTTTCTTAAATATTCAATACGATAGTCATCATTTATTGAACCATCTTCTTCAACTTTATCCACAGCGCCTAGTCCATTTTCAACAATAAATAATGGTTTTTGATATCTATCATATAATTCATTCATTGTAATTCTTAATCCAACTGGATCTATTGTCCATCCCCATTCTGATTGCTTTAAGTATGGGTTTGGTAAGCTCTTAAAGGCATTTCCAGTAAGCTTTTGGCTCATAACAACTGGATCTGCGCTTCTTAATCTACTTGAGTAATAACTAAAAGCTACATAATCAACTGTATTCTCAGCTAATATCTTCTTTTCTTCTTCAGTAATTTCTATATTGAATCCCATTTCTTCAAACATTCTATTTGCATAAGATGGATATTTACCTCTTGCTTGTACATCGATAAAGAAATAGTTATCTCTATTTCTAGCTTGAGCTTCTAGAATATCTTCAGGATTACAAGTATATGGATATATTTGTCCTGCTGCAAGCATACATCCTATTTTATTTTCTGGATCTATTTCATGACCTAGCTTAGTTGCTAAAGCACTTGCTACTAATTGATGATGTGCTCCTTGATACTTAATTTGATTTATATTTTCTCCTTCTTCAAATATCAGTCCTCCACCAAATGAAGGTATATGAAGAATCATGTTTATTTCATTGAATGTCATCCAATACTTAACTTTACCTTTATAACGGTTAAATATAACATTACAGTAATTTAAGTAGAAATCAATTAGCTTTCTATTCTTCCACCCACCATATTTCTTTGTTAATTCTAATGGTGTATCAAAGTGATTAATGGTAATAACTGGTTCAATGTCATTAGCTATTAACTCATCTATTAATGAATCATAGAACTTTAATCCTTCTTCATTTGGAGCTTGATCATCTCCATTTGGAAATATTCTAGCCCAAGATATTGAAGTTCTTAAACACTTAAACCCCATCTCCTTAAATAGCTTTATATCCCCTTTATATCTGTGATAAAAATCTATTGATACATGGGATGGATAATATCCATACTCCTTCTCCATAGCTTTTTTAGCATCTGCTAAAGCCTCTTTTCTTAAGGCACCTCCCGGTAGAATATCTACCGGTGACATCCCCTTTCCGTCTTCAAGATAAGCTCCTTCACATTGGTTAGCTGCTATAGCTCCACCCCATAAGAAATTTTCTGGAATTATATTTTTCATAATTAATCTCCTTACTGCTTATAGAACTGTGATTACTGTTTCTCCTACTTTAGCCTTTTCATCACATTTCCCTACTATGTCTAAATATTGATCTGAATTTGTTATTATAACTGGAGTTACTGTCTCATATCCTTTTGCTCTTACAGCTTCTAAATCTACATCTACTAATGGGTCTCCAACCTTTACTCTATCTCCATCTTTAATGTGAGCTGTGAAATGTTCTCCATTTAATTGAACTGTATCCATACCTATATGAATTAATACTTCTACACCTTCATCTGATAATAATCCAATTGCATGCTTAGTTTTAAATATTGTTTGAACTGTTCCGTTTATTGGTGAAACTACTTTTCCATCAACAGGTATAATTGCAACACCCTTACCCATAATTCCTGATGCAAATGTTTCATCTTCTACTTTATCTAAAGCAATAACTTCTCCATTAACTGGACATGCTATTTCAACTTTTTCTACTAATCTATCTACAGTTTCTGTTGCTGATATCTCTTCTTTCCCTTCTTCTACTGGATCATCAAATCCTATAATCCAAGCAGCTATAAATGAAACTACAAATGCTATTACTGCACCTATACATGCATTTATTATATTAGCTGATCCATTTCCTCCAATATATCCTGGTAATGCTAGTAATCCTGGAGAACCTGATACAAATCTACCTACTCCTGTAATTCCAAGGTATAACCCTGAAACACCTCCACCAATCATAGCAGCATATAAAGGTTTCTTTAATGCTAAGTTAACACCATACATTGCTGGTTCTGTAATACCACAAACTGCTGTAAGTCCTGATGATCCTGCTAATTGTTTTAAGTCTTTGTTCTTTGATTTTAATGCAACACATAATGCTGCTCCACCTTGAGCTATGTTAGAAGCTAACATACCAGGTCCTACTACTGTATCAAATCCTGCTGTAGCAACATTATTTATTCCTATTGGAATTAATCCATAATGCATTCCTGTCATAACTAATAATGGTGAGAATGTACCAACGACAAATGGAACTAACCAACTTGCATATGAATCTAAGAATGCTATTGCACTTGCTATACCATCACCTAGAATAGTTCCTAAAGGTCCTAAAACTATAAGTAATACTGGTGCTGTAACTAAAATTGTAATAAGTGGCTTTGTAAAGAATTTAACTACCTTTGGTGATACTTTATCAGCTATTGGTTCTACAAATGACATAAACCATACTCCAAGAATTATTGGAATAACTGATGAAGAATATCCTGCTAAAGTTACTGGTAATCCTAAGAATGAAACTGGATCACCAGCTGTTTTTAATGCTGCAAAGTTAGGGTGTAATAATACCCCTGCTATTGTCATTGCTAAATATGCATTACACTTAAACTTCTTAGCTGCTGAGTTTGCAAGTAAGAATGGTAAGAAGTAGAATGCTGCATCTCCCATAAAGTTTAAAATGTAATATGTTTGTGATGATGTATCTATTAAATTAAATGATACTAATAGTGCTAATACACATTTAATCATACCTGCACCAGTGATTGCTGGTATAATTGGTGTAAATATACCTGCTATTGTATCAAACACTTGTACTAATTTACCTTTCTTTTCCCCATCATTTTTATTATCATTTCCATCTGCGAAGTTCCCTAGCTCAGTAAGTGGCTTATAAACACTTGCTACGTCACTTCCTATGATAACTTGGAATTGTCCACCCTTATTTACAACTCCCATAACACCTTTTGTTTTCTTTAAAGCATCCATATCTGCTTTAGTTTCATCTTTTAATGTAAATCTTAATCTTGTTGCACAGTGAGTTAAGAATGCAACGTTTTCTTTTCCTCCAACTTTCTCTAGAATTTGTTTTGCTAATTCTGCGTAATTCATAATTTTCTTTCCTCCATTTATTTAAATTATTAATAATGAAGGTTTTGCCTGCTTTACCAGTAACAATCCTAAAAATATATATTGTCTGTACTTGGCTAAAAGAAAAAACCTAAACTAATCCTAGAGCAAAAAGGGTGAAGTATATGCTCTAAGAATAATCTAGGTTTTGCCTGCCGTTCCAGTAACAATCCTGTTAATTATTTATTTTCTGTCACACGTTGTATGTGAATCATTAGATATAATTTTTCTTCTTTTGTTAAATCATATGTATACTTTTCTTTTATAAATTTTTCTACTTTCTTTACACATTCATGTGCAATAGGATATTTAATCTTGATCATATCATAGATTTCATCATCCTTATCAGTATAGGTCTTGCCATTAAATAATCTTTGTGCAAAGAATTTTAAGTGAGTTATGAATCTGTAATAACTTAATGATTCTTCATCAAAATCTATTTTATAATGATATTTGACTATGTTTAAAATTTCTTGCATAACCTTAGTCATATTCATAAGGTTCGGCATTTCTTCATTTAATTCTGCATTAACTATGTGAAGAGCTATAAATGCCGCCTCATCTTCAGGAAGCTCTATATTTAAATCTTCCTTTATCATCTTTAATGCTTCAACACCAATACAAAACTCATCCTTATAAAGTCTTTTTATATCCCATAATAAAGCATTTTTTAATTGGATACCATTTTTATATCTATCAATTGTACTATTTATATGGTCAGTTAATGAAATAAATATACTTTCATTTAACTTCTTACCTAGTTCTGTCTTAGCATAAGTAATTATTTTTTCAGATAACAACATATACTCACTTGGAATCTCTTGTAGTAATTGCTGGAACTTATCAGTAATATCCTTATTGGTTATTGTAAATATCTTTTCGATATTATCTTCATTTATTTCTGCTCCAATCTTCTTTTGAAAAGCAAGGCCTCGTCCCATGACAATTACTTCTTGTCCTTTGTCATTAATTGAGACTACAACATTATTATTAAGTATTTTTTCAATCTTCATTATCTAACCTCCACTCTTCAAAAATATAAAAAGACAAAACCATCCCATAACAAAAAAATATTATGAAATAGGTTTTGCCTGCATTACCAGTAACAATCCGTGTATACGTTTTATATATATTATATTATCATCTCATTTATAGCCTGTCAACATTATTCTACAAAATTTTCAGAAATATTTTAAGTTTTATTTAAGCTTTAAACTATATAATTCCTTCATAAGAAAAGGAGGTGAATTAAATGAATACTCCAAAATATAGACATGAAATTAAACATTTCATTAATTATTCTGACTACTTGCAAATAAGAAATAGATTAAAACATATTGCATCGATAGATACATCTAGCACTTCTAATGGTAGATATAAAATAAGAAGTTTATATTTTGATAACCTTTATGACAAAGTTTTAATGGAAAATATCAACGGATTCAATAAGCGTGAAAAATTTAGAATACGTTTCTATAATAATGATACATCCTTTATAAGACTAGAAAAGAAAAGTAAAAATAATGGACTTTGTTTAAAGGAAAGTACTATTTTAACAAAAGAACAATGTAAAGACATTATAAATAATAATCTTAATTGGATAAAAGATTCTAATGATAATTTACTTTTTGAATTTTATAGTAAATGTAAATATCAATTATTAAAGCCTAAAATAATAGTAGATTATGTTAGAGAGGCTTTTGTATATGAACCAGGTAACGTAAGGATAACCTTTGATATGGATGTTAGAACAGGAATATACTCAAACAATATCTTTAATCCTTCACTTCCTGTTGCTCCAACTAATACAAACTTAATTATATTAGAAGTTAAATATGATGAATTTTTGCCTGAAATTATTAATAATGTCATTCAAACTAACAGCAGAGAAGTCACAACTATATCTAAATATGCTTCAAGTAGAATTTATGGATAAAAAGGAGAATTAAAATGGATAAATCACTAACATTTAATGATATTTTTAAATCAAGTTTCTTAGAAAAAGCTTCAAGTTTTTCAATATTAGATACATTTATTGCTCTTACTTTAGCTTTAGCAATTGGTATGTTTATTTTTATAATATATAAAAAGACTTTTAATGGAGTTATGTATTCTGCAAATTTTGGAACATCCTTAATTGCAATTACATTAGTTACTACATTAATAATACTTGCTGTTACATCTAATGTAGTTTTATCACTTGGTATGGTAGGCGCTCTATCAATAGTTAGATTCCGTAGCGCCATTAAAGAACCTATGGATATAGTTTATATCTTTTGGTCAATTAGCGTTGGTATAGTACTTGGTGCCGGATTAATTCCCCTAGCTGTTATAGGCTCTCTTTTCATAGGTTTATTTATGATTATATTTGTAAATAGAAAAACTTCAGATAATCCTTATATCTTAGTTTTAAATTGCTATGATAATGAAAGTGAAAAAAAAGCTGTTGATTATGTAAAACAACACGTAAAAAAGCATGTTATTAAATCCAAAACTATTTCTTCTGACTTTAAAATCGAGCTAACGCTTGAAATAAGATTAAAAGATATGAGCACAGATTTTATAAATAAGTTAGCTTCTATTGATGGTATTAATAACGCTGTATTAGTAAGCTATAATGGAGACTACATGGGCTAGTCCCCTTGTTTTATAAAACCTTTGATTAAAAGTAATAAATTTAAGGTAATTGCTTGTGTTTTCATGGTATGTGCTCTACTATTTACATCCTTTATATTGATTTATCCAAAGGAAATGTCAAATGCAAGTTCTGACCAATATTCAACCTTACTTTTCGATAACACAAAAGTTGCTGATATTAAAATTAATATATCTGACGAGGACTGGCAAGACATGTTATCTAATCCACTAAAAGAGGAATATCACAGAGCTGATATAACAATTAATGGAGAAGCTTTTTATAATGTTGGTATTAGAACAAAAGGAAATACAAGTTTATCTCAAGTTGCCTCTTCTGATTCAGAAAGATATAGCTTTAAAGTTAAATTTGATAAATACGTAAATGGACAAAACTACTATGGTCTAGACATGTTAAACCTAAATAATATTTATGCAGATGCAACATATTTAAAAGAATACCTATCCTATGACTTGTTTGAGTTTATGGGAGTTACTACACCAAAAAACTCTTTCTCCAATATAGCTATTAATGATAATAATTATGGTCTATATCTAGCTATTGAAGGATTACAAGAGTCTTATCTAGAAAGAAATTATGGCTATGACCATGGAAATTTATACAAAGCTGAAGGTACAGGAACAAATTTGAAATACACTGGAGAAACTCAAAGTAATTATTCTGGACTTAAAGATAATGCAATAACGGCTATAACAGATGATGATTTTCAAAAAATTATAGATATGATTAAAAACTTAAACAATGGAACTAACTTAGAAAAATATATTGATATAGATGCCACATTAAGGTATTTTGCAGTAAGTACAACACTTGTTAATTTAGATAGCTATCAATCTAATCTATTTCATAATTACTATATATATGAGAAAGATGGGATTTGCACCATTCTCCCTTGGGATTTAAACCTATCCTTTGGTGGATTTTCTGCTGAAATGGGTGGTGGAAACAGAGGTGAAATGAATAATTCAAAAAGAACAAGTAGCGATTTATCTACCATACATTTTCCTATTGATGAACCTACAAGCACCAACTTGTCAGATAGCCCATTATTAGAAAAATTATTAGAAGTTAATGAGTATAAAGATTTATATCATAAATATCTTAATGATATTGTTTCAACTTATTTTGATAGTGGCATATTTAAAAATAAATTATATTCTACAGCTTCTCTTATAGATGAATATGTAAAAAATGATTCTACAGCCTTCTATAGCTATAGTCAATTTAAAAATTCTTTAGACGAACTATATAAACTTGGAAATTATAGATCAAAAAGTATATCTCTTCAACTTACAGGAGTTATACCATCTACTAAAGAAGCACAAAATCAAGTTAACCTTGATGAATATCTTGGATCCAACCTAGTAAATATGAGTCTTCTTGGATCTATGGGTGGTGGAAAAGGAGACGAAAACAAGGTAAATGCTATGAATCAAAATACTGATTCTAATATTTCTTCTAATATACCACCACAAATAAATAATGCTACAAATGGCAATATGAATCCTCCCGATATGGATATAAATCAAGGAGGAATTAATGGTAATATACCTTCTCCTAACAATAATAATCAGAATGGTATGACTGCTCCACCTATTGATAATGATATGATGATGCAACAAACTGAAAGTAGTAACAATAAATTACCTAATCCAGAAGATAATCAGCAACAAATACCAGTTCCAAATGACAAAACAAAGCCAGCTATGGGTAATATGGATAAAAACAATCTTAATTCCAATAAAAGTATATCAACTCTAGAAATGGCTTTTGTATTATCATCTATTGTAGTAATAAGTATAGCATGTATATTGGCTAATAAATTTAAACGAAAAAAATATATGGTATAATTAAAAACTTGGTTTCTTATAAAGAAATCAAGTTTTTTTAAGATTAAATATATTTGCATATTTATCACAAATGTAGCTAATAATAAAAATCACATTGAACGAATTTTTTAAAATTTTTTTCACTTTCCCTATTGCAATGAAAATAATTTCATGGTATATTGTAAACATATTCAGTGAAAAATATTTTTACTGATGTTGTAATCATGAAAATAATTTTATAAAATGAAGGAGGATGTTATGTTTAAACAACTTCAAAAAATCGGAAAATCATTTATGTTGCCAATTGCAATATTACCTGCAGCTGGTTTATTACTTGGAATTGGTGGTGCACTATCAAATCCTAACACTGTACAAGCTTATCCGTTCTTAGATATTCCTTGGTTACAAGGTATATTTAAAATAATGTCATCTGCTGGAGACGTAGTATTCGGTAACTTAGCACTTATAATGTGTATTGGTCTTTCAGTTGGACTTGCTAAGAAAGATAAAGGTACTGCTGCACTAGCTGGTGCTGTTGCATTCCTTGTAATGAATGCTTCTATTAAAGGAATGATTGGTGCTTTCAACCCTGCTGTTGAATCAATTGATACAGGGGTTGTTGGTTCCATAGTTATAGGTTCATTAGTTGCATATCTACATAATAGATATCACAACATTCAATTACCTGCAGTATTAGGATTCTTTGGTGGATCAAGATTTGTTCCAATAGTCTCTTCATTTGCAGCCATTGGTGTTGGTGCAATCTTCTTCCTAATCTGGCCTACTTTCCAAGGTTGGTTAGTTAGCGCTGGAAATGGTATTGCTAACTTAGGTCCTATAGGAACTTTCCTTTATGGATTCTTATTAAGATTAACTGGTGCTGTTGGATTACATCACATGATTTACCCATTATTCTGGTATACAGAATTAGGTGGAGTTGCTCAAGTTGCTGGACAAACTGTAACTGGTGCACAAAACATATTCTTTGCTGAGTTAGCTGACCCAAATCACGTAGGTTTATTTACTGAAGGTACTAGATTCTTTGCTGGACGTTTTGCAACAATGATGTTTGGTCTACCAGCTGCTTGTTTAGCAATGTATCATTGTGTTCCAAAGAATAAGAGAAAGGCTGTTGCTGGTTTATTCTTAGGTGCTGCAATCACATCATTTGTAACTGGTATTACAGAGCCAATTGAATTCATGTTCTTATTCGTAGCTCCTTGGCTATATGTAGTGCATGCTTTCTTCGATGGATTATCATTCTTCTTAGCAGATATATTAAATGTATCAATTGGTAATACATTCTCTGGTGGATTAATTGACTTCTCACTATTTGGTGTATTACAAGGTAACGAAAAAACAAACTGGATTTATGTAATATTAATAGGTATTGCATGGGCCGTATTATACTATGTAACATTTAGATTCTTAATAACTAAATTCAATGTTCCTACTCCAGGTAGAGAATCCGACGGTGAGGAAGTTAAAGTTATTACTAAAGATTCTATGAGCGAAACTGCTGCTGAAATCTTAGCTGCACTAGGTGGAAAAGAAAACTTAGATGATGTTGATGCTTGTATTACAAGATTAAGAGTAGCCGTTAAAGATGTAAGTAAAGTAGATAAAGATAAGATAAAAGCTCTAGGTGCTACTGCTGTCCTTGAAGTTAAAGGTGGAATCCAAGCTATATTTGGAGCAAAAGCAGATCCTCTAAAACAAAAAATTAATGAAATAATCGATAAAGAATAATTTATAAGGAGTGAAAGTAATGAATAAAGGATTAATCGTATCATGTCAAGCACTACCAAATGAACCACTACATAGCTCCTTCATAATGGGTAGAATGGCTTTAGCAGCTAAAGAAGGTGGAGCAATTGGTATACGTGCTAACACTATAGCTGATATTCAAGCAATAAAAGCAGAAGTTGATCTACCTATCATCGGAATAATAAAACAGGATTATGATAATATGATTCCATATATTACTCCTACAATGAAGGAAGTTGATGCTTTAGTTAAAGAAGGTATAGATGTAGTAGCTTTAGATGCAACTATAAATCAAGATGAAGATTTCCTTAAAGAAGTTATAGCTAAGTATCCAAAACAAAAATTTATGGCTGACATTTCAACTGTTGAAGAAGGTTTAAGAGCCGAAAAATTAGGCTTCCATTTTGTAGGAACAACATTAATTGGATATACTGAACAATCTAAGGGTATGAATAACTTCCAAGTTCTTTCTACACTAATTGAGAACTGTAATGTTCCAGTTATAGCAGAGGGTAATTTTGATACTCCTGAAAAGGCTAGAAAAGCCTTAGAAATTGGTGCTTATTCAGTAGTCGTTGGTGGAGCTATTACTAGACCACAACTTATAGCAAAGAAATTTAGTGAAGAAGTTCAGAAAGCATTATAGAATACTCATACCAAAGAGATAGAGACTATTAAGTCCCTATCTCTTATTTTATAAAAAAAAGAATTATGGTATCATTAAATATATCACTGTATTATGGAGGTTTTTAATTGAACATTATATGCGAGATACAACAAAAATATAATAATTTTTCAGATAAAGAAAAAGCTATTGCTGATTATATCTTAAATCAACCTGATATGATTAAAAATATAAATATAACAGAATTAGCTAAAATAATAGGCACTTCTGGTGCTACTATTACTAGATTTTCTAAAAAAATTGGCTGCGATAGCTTTGTTGAAATGAAAATGCAGATTAATTTAAGTACTAATGATAGCGAATCTATTGATAGTGATGATATTTTTTCAAGTGTCTATAGTCATTACAATGAAGTAATTGAAAGAACAAATTCAATTATAGATAAATCCGCTATATTTAATATAGTTGAAGAAATAAAAAAGGCTAATAAAATATATCTTTATGGAGTTGGTAGTTCTGGTTTAACAGCTACTGAAATGATGCAAAGATTAATAAGAATGGGATTTAATATACATTGTATCTCAGACTCTCATATGATGATTATTAATAGTTCAATAGCATCCTCAGAAGACCTTGTTATAGGATTATCTATATCAGGTGAAACAAAAGAGGTTGTAAATGCTTTAAAGGTTTCTAAGAGAAATGGTGCTAAAACTGCTTGTATAACAAGCTTTGATGAAAGTTCAGTAACAGTCTATTCGGATATAATATTAAAAGTTTATAATACTCGTTTCATAGGTAGACATAAGTTTATAAACTCTCAGTTTTCTACTATGTATCTTTTAGATTTAATATCTACTGTATTATTAGAAGATAAAAACTTAGAAGAAAAAATGCAAATAACTATAGATGCAATAATTAATTCATAATGTGAAGAAAAAGGACTAGTTCAAAATTATTATAATTTCAAACTAGTCCTATATCTTTACTATTCCTCTATGTGTTTTGCTTCTCTTCCTTGCCTTTCAGCCTTTCTTTCTTCTATAAGGTTCTTTAATAAATGAGATAAAGTCCAATTTATTGATGTTTCTGTTACAATAGCCTTCATAGCAGGAGCAATTCTCATTTTTTTCATATTATCTATAAACATACTTACCTTCATGTTAGGTAAATCATTAAATATAATTGCTCTATCTCTTATTTCTTCTTCACATTCTGAAGAAATATTATCTTCTAAAATGTCTTTTACTAAAGTATTTCCATTGGTCCAGTTAACTCTTATCTGGTCCTTTAATCCCATCATACTTCCATAAGTTTTCAATAGCTTTGCTTCTTTATCATTAAAGTTACAAATAATTATACAAGGTCTACTCATATCTTCACCTCTCTATCTAGTAAATACTAATTCATTTTCATTAGATAAAACCTCATTATAAGTATATCCATCTAAATCAAAATCTTTAACTTCTTCTACTGTATTAATTTTATTTTGAACAACATATCTGGCCATCATTCCTCTTGCTTTTTTTGCATACATGCTAACCATCTTATGTTTTCCATCTTTATATTCTAGAAAATTCACATCTACTATTCTATATTTTTCATTTATCATAGGCACATTCAAGACACTACTATATTCTTTTGAAGCTAAGTTTACTAGTACCTTTTCACCTGGGGATGTATCTATTGCTTCCATAATCTTACCTGTAATCCTATCTCCCCAGAATTCATAAAGATCATTGCCCCTATTATTTTTAAGCTTTGTACCCATTTCTAATCTATATTCTTTAATTTTATCTAATGGTTCAATAACCCCATATAATCCTGATAATATTCTTAATACACTATTAGAATGAAGAAAATCTTCTTCTGAGAAATCTTCTGCACCTATACCTCTATAGGCTTCCCCTTTAAAGGCAAGAATAGCTGTGTATTCTTTAGTATCTTCATTATAAAAATTTCTATATCTATCATAATTCAATATTCCTAATTTATCTGATATTTTCATTAATGAACATAATTCATCTAATGAAAATTTCTTTAGTATAGAAACTAACTCTTTAGTATCCTCTTCAAAAGCCAATTTCTTATTAGAAGTTTCTATATTATTAATCTTTGTATTTATAGTTTTGGCTGGAGATAAAATCATTAACATACTTTCACCTATAGTATCTCCCTATATAAATCTTCCTTAAAACCAACAAGCACCTTATCACCATTTATAAGAATAGGTCTCTTTACTAACATACCATTTGTTGATAATAATTCTGCAGCTTCTTCCTTTGTAATGCTCTTAACCTTATCCTTTAAATTCATTTCCTTATATAGTTTTCCTGAAGTATTAAAAAACTTCTTAGCTTCTAGCCCACTCATATCTATCCACTTTAATAGCTCTTCTTTGCTAGGATTCTCTTCTACTATATGTCTATCAATAAATTCTACATTGTTTTCTTTTAGGAATTTTTTTGCCTTTATACATGTTGTACACTTTGGATATTCTATAAAAATCATACTCATATTTCAATCTCCTTTATTATTTAATAATTATTATCTATTTTATCATATAAGATTTAATTTGCCTATATATAAGTAACTATAATTTTATTAACTAATAATAATTATTTTTTACTAAAACATATTGACAAATTACTAATTAATAATTATTATTAATACATAGGTAATTGATAATTATTATCAAAGCAAAAAAATATATTTTTAGGAGGATTTAGATTATGTCATTAATCGGAAAACAAATACCAGAATTTAAAGTTCAAGCATATCATAACGGAGATTTTAAGGAAGTAACATCTTCAGATGTTAAAGGTAAGTGGGGAGTATTCTTCTTTTATCCAGCAGACTTCACTTTTGTTTGTCCAACTGAATTAGGTGACTTAGCTGATAACTATGAAAACTTCCAAAAAATTGGATGTGAAGTTTACTCAGTATCTACTGATACTCATTTTGTACACAAAGCATGGGCTGATGCTTCAGAAACAATAGCTAAAATTCAATATCCAATGTTAGGGGATCCAACTGGAACTCTTTCTAGAGGATTTGAAGTCATGATTGAAGAAGAAGGTTTAGCTTTGAGAGGAACTTTCATTGTTAATCCAGAAGGAGAAATTAAAGCTTATGAAGTACATGATTTAGGAATCGGAAGAAATGCAGAAGAATTATTAAGAAAAGTTCAAGCTGCTCAATTCGTGGCCGAACATGGTGACCAAGTATGCCCAGCTAAGTGGACTCCAGGTGCTGAAACTTTAGTACCAAGCTTAGATTTAGTAGGTAAGCTATAATTCTTTTAACTAAAGCGTGGCTAATTGAGCCACGCTTTTATTTCAAAAAATATTTAAGATTTTTTATAAAAAAGTTTTAAATACTTTTTGAAAGGGAGGATTTTAATATGAATAATAAAATATATGATTTAGTCGTTATAGGGGCTGGTCCAGCCGGACTTTCTGCTAGTATATATGCAGGTAGAGCAAAGTTAAATACATTGATATTAGAAAAAGGGCAACCAGGAGGACAAATAACTAAAACCTCTGAAATAGTAAACTACCCTGCTATCAGAAAAACTTCTGGACATGAACTAATGGAAGAAATGAGAATGCAAGCTGAATACTTTGGTGTTAAATTTCAAAGAGCTGAAGTTACTGATGTAGATTTCTCAGGAGAAGTAAAAATTTTAAAAACTGATATAGGAGAAATCCAAAGCAGAAGTGTTATTATAGCAACAGGAGCTAGTCCAAGAAAACTTGGTTTCCCTGGTGAAGAAGAATTTGGGGGAAGAGGTGTAGCTTACTGTGCTACTTGTGATGGTGAGTTCTTTAAAGGGCTCGAAGTTCTGGTTATAGGTGCTGGATTTGCTGCTTGTGAAGAAGCTATTTATCTAACTAGATTTGCTAAGAAAGTTACTATAATAGCTAGAGAGCCTGAATTTACTTGTGCAAAAACTATTGGGGATAAGGTTAAATCCAATCCTAAAATCCATGTTAAATTTAACACTGAAGTTATAGAGGCAGTTGGCGATGATTTACTACGTTCAGTTAAATTAATTAATAATGTAACTGGAGAAAAATCAGAATATCATCCACCAAAGGAAGATGGAACTTTTGGAATATTTATTTTTGCTGGATATGTTCCTCAAACTTCAATATTTAAAAATGTTGTTAATTTAGATAACTTTGGATATATATTAACTGATGATAATATGAAAACTAATATTAATGGTATATACGCGGCTGGTGACTTAAGGCCTAAAGCATTAAGACAAGTTGTTACTGCTGTAGCTGATGGCGCTATTGCTGCTACTGATGCTGAAAAATATATTGCAGAAGAAAAAGAACGTTTAGGTATAATTGATGAACCTACCGAAGAAAAAACTTTGCCCAAAAAAGAAGAACCTAATAAAGAAATTTTAAAGCCATCTTCATCAGGAAGAAGCCATTTATTAAATGATTCTTTAAGAAACCAATTATCTTCTATATTATCAAAAATGCAAAATGAAGTTACTCTTATAACTATAGTAGATCCTAATAATAGTAAGTCAATTGAGCTTAGAGATTTGGTTCTTGATATAGCTGACTTAGGTGAAAAACTAAAAGCTGAAGTTTATATCAAAGGTAATACTAAGTCAATCGAAGAAAAAATAAATGCCGATAAATATCCAGTAGTAGGACTATTAGATAAAGATAGAAATTATAGTGGTGTTAAATTCCACGGTGTTCCTGGTGGTCACGAATTAAATTCATTTATATTAGCTATATATAATTTATCAGGACCTGGTCAAGCAATTGAGCCTACAAATTTAAAGGCTATAAAAAACATTAATAATAAAATCAATCTTAAGGTATGTGTTTCACTTTCTTGTCACCTTTGTCCAGATGTCGTTGCATCTGCTCAAAGAATAGCAATCGAAAATCCTAATGTAGAGGCGGAAATGTTGGATTTAGCAAACTTTGATGAAATAAAAACTAAATATAAACTTATGAGCGTACCAGCTATAATAGTAAATAATAAAGATGTATACTTTGGGGCTAAAAAAATAGATGAAATAATAAATCTAATAAATAAATAATAAGACTCGCATAAGCGAGTCTTATTATTTATTGTATTTTGAATCCTATCTGCTACAGATATGGTTCTAAATAGCTTTTAGCGATGAGTATTTAAAAGAATATATAAAAAGCTATAGCATAATTTAAATAAATATATCGACTTGTTTACTGGTGATTCGGTAAAAGGAAGTAAAAAACAAATCACCTTTGAGGTGCAGCAGTTTGCAAAGTGGTACGAAAGCATTACCACCCGTTTTATAGGTTCCTGATTACCTCTTATTTTTATTTATTAAATTTTTTTAATATTAAAACAAATATACACATTATTAAGCATAACCTTAGACAAAATAAAAAAGGACTACATTCGTAGTCCTTTATGGTGGAGATAAAGAGATTCGAACTCTTGACCCCCTGCGTGCAAGGCAGGTGCTCTCCCAACTGAGCTATACCCCCACAATATTACCTGGCAACGTCCTACTCTCCCACACAGTCTCCCATGCAGTACCATCGGCGCTATAGAGCTTAACTTTCCTGTTCGGTATGGGAAGGAGTGTTTCCTCTATGCCATCATCACCAGATGTCTGACAGTCCAAATTTTATATTTGGTTACTGAAACGTATGCAATCCCTTAGGATTGTATTCCTTAATCAGAGTTGTTCTCTGAAAATTGCACATAATAATTTGAAATTTCTTTAACTTGGTCAAGCCCTCGACCTATTAGTATCAGTCAGCTACATACATTACTGCACTTACACCTCTGACCTATCAACCTCG